>Ga0172375_10000570_pt1 | contig 58937 bp, 51 predicted proteins | sample LakKiv1m_FD_114537 | JGI IMG/M metagenome (GOLD analysis project Ga0172375, IMG submission 114537) | Freshwater microbial communities from Kabuno Bay, South-Kivu, Congo - kab_092012_11.1m | ecosystem: Environmental > Aquatic > Freshwater > Lake | place: Democratic Republic of the Congo...
ACTGATGATAGCAAATAGTAATAAAAGCATGTCGGTATATATATAGCGGGAATCAACGACATTAATGAACCCAAAAGCGATCAAACTAGCACTATATAAAGCCGCGGTAGTGGATGAAAAAAGGCGCTTGCTTAATCGATAAGTGAAAAATATTGATAACACCCCGGGGATAACCCCTATGAATATCCGTCCGATCAGATAAAACGCGCTAGGATCAATAAAAAAAGTTTTAGCAAAGTGATCCACATTCTGGAATATTAGGAATATTTTTCCAATTATAAAAAAAACACAGTAGAAAAAAAATAATAAATAAGATGTTAATGGGGGAATGGCAAAGAAATGCGGGTTAAGGCCTGTTGACCCGTAGGCTAAAGCATGGTTTACTACAATCGGCTCGTCTTGATGAAATTGGAAAGGCAGTCCGAAATTAATACCCCATATTCTAAGGCTGAATCCTAGTATTATTATTAACCAAAGAAGCGGATTAACCTGGTTAGTTTTCATTATGATGCAGTCTTCTGATATTCAGCAGTTCAATAAACATTTTTAAAGAGTCGTATAAAGGGTTAACTTTGCTGGTAAAGGAATTGATCCAAATTACAGGCACTTCCTTGATTTTAAAACCTAGTTTTTCTGCCAGATAAAGCATTTCTACGTCAAAAGCGAACCCATTGATCTTAAGTTTTGGGGCAATTGTTTTAGCTGCCGATCTTTTGAAAAGTTTAAAGCCGCACTGCGTGTCTTTTATTCCTTTTATGGCGAATATATGCACAAGTTTGTTAAAGATCTTACCCATGTATTCCCGGTAAAATGGCTGGTGTATTTTTATTTCTGCCCCCGAAATGCCTCTTGAGCCAATAGCAATGTCATATTCGGATTGGACAATTGGCAAAAGTTTCTCTATTTCTTCGATTGGTGTTGAAAGGTCAGCGTCACTAAAAAGTATATATTCCCCCTTAGCTTCCATAATTCCGCGTTTTATCGAATAACCTTTACCAGTATTTTTAGGATTATTTAAAATTTTCATTCTATTGTTTTGATTAAGAATACTTAAAGAAGCGACCTTAGATGTTGAATCGGTTGAATTGTCATCAATAACAATGATCTCGTAATTAAAATTTTTATCTTTTAGAAAATTGTAGATCTTTTCAAGGCTGTCCCCTAGTCTCTTTTCTTCATTGTAAGCGGGGATGATAATTGATAAAAACATTATTTAACTCCTTCAAAAGTAATCTGAATGAGACCTGACTTTTTAAGCTGAGGAAGGAGATTTTTATTAAAATAGATACTTGAAATTAATTTATTGAGCAGATAAAAATAAATTATTCTAGATGTTCGTTCAATTAGATTATAACGTTGGCCAAGTATGGTTTTTAAGTTACTGGCAACAATTCTGGGGTTAGCGTATCTAAATGGTATATGTTCGATTATCTTATCGAATTTGGCATCCTTTAACATTTTAACATACTCGTAATAATAATATGCGTGTTCATTTCCTCCGTAATTGCCGCTTTTTTTATGATTATTAGCCATAAACTTATAAAAGCTTTTTTTAGATTTGTGTATTTTTAAAAAAATCTCATTCATTAAATAAATAGATCCTCCTTTTTTAAGGATGTCATAGCAATTTTTTAAAGCCAAGAAAGGGTCATCGCAATGATGCAGGCTGTTATTAAAAATACAAATATCAAAATTTTTATCCGGAATGTCATTAATATGTTCTGCGGAGCATTGATAGATATTTATTGGTATATCGAATTTATTTGCTATTTCTTTGATTGCCTGGCAGGAAGAATAGGCGGGTTCAGCGCAGCTGACTTCAAAACCTAATGAAGCAAGATAAATCGAACTTTCTCCTCTGCCTGCTCCAATATCGAGAATTTTAGCCGGTTTTTTGATTTTTTTTATCTGTTCTTTAAGCTCAAGGCCCCAAAAAGTCTGAAAATAGTTATTAATATAAGAGCCTATATCCGGATAATTTTTGATTAGTTCCTGATTAACTTCGAGGTAACATTGATCGATAGAATTAATCTCTTTAGATAAGCCGGGACTTAGAGTATGTTCAATTTTAATCACATTATTTTTCATTTTTCCTTAATTCCTGTAAAGCCGATTGTCAGTCCCGCTAATAACCAGAAAGTTATGATAAGTTGAAGCGCGAAAAGATTAGTATCAAAAAAACTCTGTATTAAAAAAGCCATTAGACCGGCTCCTAATCCCAGCAAAATATATTTTTGAGGATTCTCTATATTGTGCTTAAGTTTTTTAAAGATCGCATAAAAAAGTCTGAATAATATCCAAAAAAACGCTCCTAAGCCCAATAACCCGATCTCAGTTGCTATATGAAGAAAAGAATTATGTGGATAACTGGTATTAGGAACGACATCATTATTATATCTGCCTATAAGACTGACATAGGTTCCGGGGCCCGCACCGAGAATAGGGTAATCAGCAGTCATTTTAGCTGCTTTTTTCCACAGGTCTATCCTAGAATGAACCGAAACAGCGCCTCTTCCTTTTAGGAAATTGAATGAGATCATATTTTTTAATGGTGTAAAAGTCAATATTAGTATAGTGATTAGCATTAAAACCAGTAAAAATCTTGTTTTTTTATTTAATTTTAATGAAAAAATAAAACAAGCAACAAAAAGGCCAATCAGAGCCGCGCGGGAAAAAGTCAATATTAAGCAGGTCATAACCAATAATGACAGAATTATTAATATTTTTTTTATTATCGGTTTGGCCCAATCATTGAAAAAGGCTAAAAATATGAAAATAGGGGCAGTAATGATCAGCCAGCCTGCGAGATCGTTTGAGTTTGAAAATGATGCTTTCAGCCTGTTATCCGCATTCATGGCAAAATGCCTAAATAGATCTAGGCCGGTGAAATACTGAAAACCGCAATCGATAACCAAAGCGGATAAGGAAACGAAAAGCGTGGTTATCGCAAAGTTGACCCGTTTTTTAGTGTTAAAGGTATCAGCGGCCAGAAAAAATACCGCGATGTTTTCTAAAATTTTAGCAAATAATGCAATAAGGCTTATATTAAGATTGGTGCTGTTTAAGGTGGAAAGTACGCAAATAATCACATAAATTAAAATCGGCATATTTATAGAGGTGCGGGGAAAGAATGTTTCGTTATTAATTTTAAGAATTTTAATGAAAGCCTTGCGGGATAGCCAGAATAGTAAGGCTAAAATAATCAATGATTCAACAGCTGCCTTAGAGAAAGTCAAAGTTATTAAGACGCAATTAAGACACCCTAAAACCAGGTAATCCAATATTTTAATAAATTTATTCATTTTCATGTTCTAAGTTTTTTACCGAATGTTAAGGATCTTTCGGTAAATTACCATCATCAGGAAGCTAAGACACATTCCTATGCAGGTTATTGCGTTATATAAGTGATTATTCAGTCCGTAATGCTTTTTAAAAAATTTATACATGCTTATATGATGGTTTTTAATGGATTCTAAAGTTGTTGAATTATTTTTGCAGCGGATATGATGCATAACTACGGCTTGAGGAAAATAAAGCACCTTTTTTCCGGTTAGTTTTACCCTGAAACAAAGATCAATGTCTTCACAATACATGAAGAAATTTTCATCAAGTAATCCAGTTTGGGCCAGAATACCTTTTTTAGTTAGCAAACATGCTCCTGAGACCCAATCAACTTCTTTTGGCTGGTCATGTACCCAATCAGAATAAAGATACTTTGCGGAAAACCTATTTTTTGGAAACAATAGTGTTATAGGTGAATACCTGTTAAATATCGCGTTTGAGAATTTAGGAAAGCTTCTGCACGATAATTGGATAGTTCCGTTAGAGTTTAGAAGTTTAGGTCCCAATATGCCAACATCCGGATTATTTTCAAAATATTCCAGCATTTTTAGAATCGAGTCTTCCTTGATAACTGTATCAGGGTTTAGCAGTAATATATAATCTCCGCATGAATTATTGATCCCTATGTTATTGGCTTTAGCGAATCCTGCGTTTGTTCTATTTTCGATAAATTTAATCATGCTAAATCTTTCCTTAGCAAGCTTAAGGCTGTTGTCAGTAGAGCCGTTATCGACAACGATTATTTCTAGGTTATCATAGCCCGAACAATTGAAAATACTAGTTATACAATCGCAAAGCAGATTTTTACTGTTGAAATTTACAATTATTATGGATATTTTTTTTAGGTTATGAGTATTATGATGTATCTGCGGCATTCTTAGCTGGTCTTTTTGGCAATTTTAGGGTTAAAACCTCGAACTACGATAAAAATAGCAATCGTTAAAACGAAAAGAACTGTAGCTATAAGCTCATCTTTAATAACGGCAAATATAAAAGCAACGATACCTAAGGCTACACTTATGCTATAAAGGAAAAGAACTGCATTTTTATGGGTCAATCCATTTTTGATAAGTTTATGGTGAATGTGGTCATTATCAGCTTTAAATATATTATTTCCCTTTTTGATTCTACGAGTAATGGCTAAAAGCGTATCTATTATCGGTAGGCCCATAGCGATTAAAGGTATAAGGAAAGCAATTGTTGTAGCGCTTTTGTGTGATGCTTTAATGCTGATGCATGCAAGCATAAAACCTATGAATTGGCTGCCTGTATCTCCCATAAAAATTTTAGCTGGATTAAAATTATACCGTAAAAACCCGATAGTAGCACCTGCCAAAGTTATGCTGATAGCCATAATTGCAAAATTCTTTTGGTAAAGTGCTATAAAGAACATAGTAAGTGCAATAATGCTGGAGACTCCCGCAGCTAAGCCATCGAGCCCATCAAGTAGATTAATTGCATTGGTAATAAAAATTATCCAAAAAATTGTAACTGGGATACTCCACATGCCAATATCAAAAGCCTGTCCAGAATAAAAAGGATTTGTTATCAGGTTAATTTTGATACCTTGATAAATTACGATTAAAGCAGCAATAATTTGAACAGTAAACTTAGCTTTTGCATCGGCCCCTTTCATATCGTCATAAATTCCTAACAGTAATATTAGGATTGACGCAGGTAAAAGTCCCTTAAAAATCGGAAAAATATCAAAATAGACAGGCCGGTTAATAAAATATAGCAGTGGGATTGTCAGGTAAAAAGCGAAGAATATGGCAATTCCGCCTAACCGGGTGACTATGCGCCTTCCATGGATTTTACGTATCTCGAATTTATCTACCGCATCAACTTTAAGCGCTAGTTTTCTGATTAGCGGCGTAATGGAGAATGCAACAATAAAAGAAATAATAAATAATATAAAATATTTCATTAATTATCCAATATGTTTTTGTACAGTTCAGTAGTTTGAGCGGCCATTTTTTTATTATCAAAAAAACTAGCTCTTTTTATTCCTTTTTCTTTCATGAGAGTGGCAAGTTCGGTATTGCTAAGTACATTTTTAATTGAACTACAAATCTCCTCGACGCTGTTAGGGTCAACTAATATTGCAGCGTCTTTAGTCACCTCAGGCATAGAAGAAACGTTAGATGTAATCACAGGTGTGCCGCAAGCCATTGCCTCTAAAATAGGTATTCCAAATCCTTCATAAAGCGAAGGATAGACAAACGCATCAGCTCCATTATAGATAAAAGGCATATCTTCATCAAGTATATAATTTGTAAATTTTATGTCATTCGTAATATTAAATCTGGAGATCAAATTGAAGATTTCTTTGTAATTCCAGCCTAGTTTTCCGACAATTACAAGTTGATGTTCCATTCCTTTTTTCTTTAGCGCATAATAAGCACGGACAAGATTGGAAATATTTTTTCTAGGCTCGATAGTTCCGACAAAAAGGATATATCTATCCTTTAAGCCGTATTTTTTTTTGATATTATTAATTAATTTTAGGTCATCGATATGCTTGAAATTTTTATTGAGTCCGAGATATATAGTCTTTATTTTTTTTTCAGGTATATTCAAAACTTTTATGATATCTTTTTTTGTTTGTTCAGATATTGCAATTATCATATTCGCTTTTTTAAGGGTGCTTGGCATAATGCTGGTGAAATACGCAATCTTTCTTTTCTGATGAACCTCGGGCATTGTAAAAAATGTCATATCAAAAATTGTTATTATTGTTTTGCAGCGGATTTTTGGCGGTAAAGTGAATCCTGCGGCGTGCAATAAGTCGATAGCGTTTTTATCAATAACTTTTGGAAGGATCAGGTTTTCCCAGATTATCCTTGTTGGCCTGAATTTTGATAGGTTTCCGCCGTGGGTAATTTTAACCAAAGGGTTTTTGATAAAATTTTTTGAATAAAAAGTTTTATTCAATATGGCAAAATACTGATCGTTTAGGCCCAAAGGTTGCAGATTCTCAATCAGGTCCGATAAATACCTGCCTCCACCCGTTTTTTGATCATTTAAAAAAAGACCATTTATGGCTATTCTCATGGATTATTTTTTGCTTAACACTTTATTGTAAATTGCTAAGGTATTTTGGGCGGTTTTTTCCCAGGAAAAATATTCCGCTCTTTTGAGCCCCTTCTGGATTAGTGACTCTCTAAGGGGTTTATTAGAGAGTACTTTTTTTATTGCTTCTGAGAGTTCTTGTTCGTCCATAGGCGGAATCATTATACCTGCATCTTTGACGATTTCCGGCAATGAAGAAGTATTGGATGTTATTACAGGTACTCCACATGCCATTGCCTCAAGCACGGGCAATCCAAACCCTTCATAGATGGAAGGATAAACAAATAACTTTGCACAGTTATAAAGAATAGGAAGTTCCTCGTCTGGTATGTGGCCCGGAAAAATTATATCGTCATTTAATTTATATTCATCGATAAGTTTGAAAATATCTGAATATTTCCATCCTTTTGCTCCTGCAATAACCAATTTTATGGGTTGTTGACTATTCGAATCTACTAGTTTTTTATATGCTTTTATAAGAGTTGAAATGTTTTTCCTGGGTTCAATTGTTCCAACATATAATATGAAATCATCTTTCAGGCCGTACCTGTTTTTAAATTCCTCAATAATATTGAGATTGTTTATTTGTTTGAATTTTTCGCTTTTTCCCAAATAAACAACCTCGATTTTTGATTCAGGTACTTTTAAGCAACGCATAATATCATTTTTTGAACAAACTGAGTCGGTGATAATCTTATCGGCTATCTTTATGGATATTGGAACCCAGAATTGCAGATATCTCCGATAGGAATTAATGAATTTGTCCGGATAGAGCATATACGCAAGATCGTGGATAGTAATAATAACTTTGGATGTTTTGATTAAAGGGCATATAAAAGCCGGAGAATGGAAAAGATTAATTCCATTTAGCCTAATTATCATAGGTAAGATTATTTGGTCTCGAGCCATATATTTTAAAGCGCCGATTATTTTCTTGATTATTCTTCGTTTTTTATTTTTGACTGGAGAAGTTTCTTTTAAATTAAATAATAAAAATTCATTATTGAATCTTTTTTTTGATAGTTCCGAGTATAAATTTTTTGTATAACAACCTACTCCGGCTTTACTGTGGCTGACTGAACTTGTGTCGATACCAATTCGTAATTCTTTTTTTGCGCTTAAAATATTTTTATAGGCAGTTACCCGCTCGCTTGCCTCTTTGGCCTTATACTTAAAAATCGGCGCGCAGATCCAAATAAAAAGTCTGATGCGTATACCCATAAGGGTAAAATTCCGGATGAAACTTATTTTTTGGGCATCGTAATGTTTTTTAAAAAAATAGTACTTACTTTTGTCGCCTTCAATCAACGATGGGACTAGGTTATTTTCAGTACTTTTGCCTCCATAATGGATTATTTCGGCATAAGGGAAATAAAATACCTGCCAACCGTTTTTTTTCGCTCTAAAACATAAATCCACTTCTTCATAGTAAAGAAAAAATGTCTCATCAAAAACACCTATGGAATCTATGACTTCTTTGCGGATAAGCATGCATGCTCCAGTGATCCAATCAACATTAATGGGTTTATTAGGTATTGCTATGTAGTCACCTATTTTTGATTTAATAAAACTGGGCAGTAGTATGTCAAAAAAAGTATTTTGAAGGAACTCACCTCTGAGAGTGGGAAAATTTCTGATTGACGCTTGTGTATCATGCTTAGAATTAAGTAAGCGGGGTCCAACAATGCCAATTTCTCTGTTTCGTTCCAGGAAGTCGATCATTAAGTTGATTTTTAAAGGTATGATCTCGGTATCGGGATTAAGCAAAAGTAAATATCTGCCTTTTCCAAGCAGGATGCCTTGATTGTTAGCTCGCGCAAAACCCACGTTTTTTTTATTTTCGATTAAAATTACCTTGGGGAATTCCTTACTGATCAGTTTTTGAGACCCGTCAACGGAATTGTTATCGATTACTATTATTTCGAAATTGTAATTGATGGAACTTTTATAAATAGAATTAATGCATAAAGGCAGGTATTCTTTTGAATTATAACTGACAATTATTATCGAAATGTCTATTTTTTCCATATGACACCTGTTAAAATTATTTACTTATTAAAAAATTACCCATAACCAGATAATCAAGCCCGCAGGAATTAAATGTTTTTATAGCGTCTTGCGGGGAGCAGACCACAGGTTCATCTTTATCGTTAAAACTAGTATTTAAAAGTGCTGGTATCCCAGTTTCTTGGCGAAATTTTTCAATTAATTCCCAATAGAGCGGGGATTCGTTTTTATTGACGCATTGTACCCTTACGGTACCGTCTACATGAGAGGCGCTTATAATGTTATTTATTGTATCCTTTTTTGCATTAAAAGCAATAAGCATGAATGGCGAATTATATGGGTCTTCAATGTAAGTATCGATATATTCAGAAAGAATGCTTGGGGCAAACGGACGCCAGGGTTCCCGATGTTTTATTTCATTATTAACTTTGTCGCGCATCCAGGTTAAGGATGGGTTAGCTAGTATGCTTCGCGCACCAAGTGCGCGCGGGCCTATTTCCATGCGTCCTTGCATCCAGCCAATAATTTTTCCTTGAGCCAATAATTTGGCTGTTTCTGCGCAAATATCTTCAAAAAATTTGAATTTAGTGATATTGTTTGATTCAATAGCAGTTATTATTTCTTCATTACTGTATTCGGGTCCAAAATAGGCATTGTTCATGCGTATATCTGGCCGTTTGCCGGTTTTTTCGATATAACATAGTATTGCGGCGCCTAACGCGCTTCCTGAATCATGGGATGCGGGCTGAATGAATATATTTTTAAAGATATGTGTTTGTGCAATTTTGCCGTTCATGGAGCAATTTAGGCTTACTCCGCCACAAAGGCATAGCTTGTCTAAGCCGGTATTTTTTTTCAAGTATTCACACATCATAATTACAGCTTTTTCCAATGCTGCCTGTAATGTAGCTGCAAGATTCTTGTGTTCTTGCGTAATCTGTTCATTAGAATTTCTTGTCTTTAGTGCTCTGACGAATTTCAACATTTTTTCCCAATTAAATTCGGCTAATTCTTTGTTAAAGTCAATAAAATTAAATGTTGAGAGGTTGGGTTTGCCGTAGGCTGCCAATCCCATAACCTTGCCTTCACCGCTGTGGCGTTTAAATCCGAGTTTGTGCGTGATTTCTTCATAAAAAGCCCCCCAGCTGCTGCGTAAACCAAGAGATTTGATCACTTTGATTGAATTATTTTCTCCGATTGCAAGTATTCCAGACTTGTCTCCCCCGCTCCCATCAATAGAAATGATCGCAGCCTTATCAAATCCAGAGGTGAAGAATGAGCTGGCGGCATGTGCGAGATGATGGTTTACAAATAAGATTTTTTTATTATGGAAGGCTTTTGAAACTTTTTTAGTCAATTGAGAGTAGAAGAAATAGTCATATAATATGCCTTTTAAACTGCGGTTTTGTTTTGTAAATTTTACAAGGTTTGAGACCCAATCATAAAAAAGATCCCTGCAGATAATATTCGGATGTTCCCAGCCAACCGAAATATAATCGACATCAACTAAGCTTAAGCCAGCTTTTTTTAAGCAGTAATCAATCGACTGTAATGGAATAGCGCGCGGAGCATGTTTAATCCTGGTAAATCTTTCTTCTTCAGCCATTGCTACTAATTTACCATCAACTAGCAGACAGCTTGCAGTGTTCCAGGATATGGGATGTGTAATTCCAAGTATTATCATAATTACAATTTTGTAGAGCCTTATTTCATTATTCCAGATCTTATCTTAAGAATAACAGAGTATAGCCAATACTCCCATAAGAATCCAAAATAGTTTGTTTTCCAACGTAGATGAGCATCTAAGCGCGCCAGGCTTAAGTAAAATTTTTTAAATAAGTTTTTTTGCCGTCTTATGTATTGTTGCCCGCTTGTGGATATATATCTAAATACAAAATTAGTCAAATAGTTGAGCAAATGTATATCTTTTGTTTTTATCCAGGGTGTTGTATGTTTATGCAGCTCAACTTCTCCCCAAGCTTCAAGATTATTGGGGGCAATATAGCCCATTTCCAGGCTCTTACTGAAAAGGCGCGTACCTGGATAAGGGGTATAAGTGAAAATAAGTATTACATGAGACATGTCTTTTGTCATTATCTTTTTACTCAGAGAGAGTATGGCTTTTAACTCCTGTTTGGGGGTAATCGCCAATTTTTTATCAGGAGGAATCCCTATCATCATGGAAAAGGTAACGCTTATTTTATATTTTGAAGAGATATCAGCGATATTGATCGTATCTTCAATATTGGCTCTTTTATTGAGAAGGTTAAGGATATCTTGTATAGCTGATTCTGCTCCGATAAGGATGTTTTTACACCCGCTTTTTTTCATTAATTCCCAGGTTTCTTTATTATACTTTACTAATTGAGGAGCTCTTCCGTTAGCGTCGCCCCAAGTTATTTTAATGCCTCTTTCAATTAGTCCAAGACATATTTTCCTTACTCTTTCTTCGTCAACAAAGAAATTGGTTTCTTGGAGTTGTACACTGTCTATATTATAGGACTTAACCAGATGTTCAAGTTCATTAACAACTCTCTCCGCTTTTAAAGATGACCATTTACCGCCATAAAATTTAGGTTCAACACAAAATCCACAATTAAAAGGGCATCCAAAACCGGTGACATATTCAATTGTTTTTGAGCCAATTCTTGATACGTGGATATATTTCTGCATGTTAATGAGATCATACGGCATGTCATTAAAAGAGTTAATATCTGCGATCATCCTATTGGGATTGGAAATAATATTTTTATTTTTTTTGAATGTTATCCCAGCGATGTCGCTGTAATCTTTATTTTCCGATAAAAAGTTGATCAGTTCATTAAAAGTAACCTCTCCTTGCCCTCGTACTACTATATCAATATTTACATTTGATACTGTTTCCTCCGGTAAGATCGTAGGGTGATAGCCTCCCCAAATAATCGGTAAATTAGGATAGTGTTTTTTTATAATTTTCGATATATTGAGGCCCTCTGTAATTTGATAACCAGTCATACTGGTTACTCCAAAACATAGAGCATTTTTGCAGTCATTTATTATGCGTTCTTTATAGTCACTGTCAATCCATGAAGAGTAAATTTTAATATTAAATTTATCCCTGTTAATATTTCTACAAATAGACAACAGGCCCAGCGGAGCCCCAACGGGATTGCCGTATTTGCTTGCTTTTGGATTAAAAAGTACAATATTTTTCATAATTTTTTAGCTACGCAGTAGGCGCAGGTTGCGTGGATCCATGGTAAAACTTTTCGGCTGATTTTAAGGACCAATTTTCCCGGTAAGTTGAGGCATTTATCAGTATTTCCGAAGATATCAAAATCGCCGATTATTTTTTTATTCCTAAAGAATGGTATAGTTCGATACAACCCTGCAGCTTGCAGAATAGGATAAATTTCTACTATTTTAAACCCAGCTGATTCGATACAGTTTTTAAATTCTTTAATTGAAAAAAGGTAATAATCAAATTTGCGATTTTTTTGGTAGTCTAAAGGAGACTTATTCAAAATTTTCCGCAGGAAATTACACTCTGAAAACGGCAATGTGATTTTTGAGAATAAATTATATATTGGAACAGAGATTAAAAGAAGTCCATCTTTTTTCAGCACTCGATTCGCTTCATTAAGAATTTCGCTTGGGCCTTGAGGAAAATGTTCGATTACGCCTTCAGAAATATAAGAGGAGAAAAATTCATTTTCGTATTTAAGTTTTCGTAAATCTCCATGCTCAACAGGAATTTGATCATCAAACTCTTTGATTTTTTTTATGGCGTTAACGCTCCAATCAACCCCCATTATGTCATAGCCGTTTTTTTTAAAATTAATTACTAGTCTTCCAAGCCCACAGCCGGCTTCCAGGATTTTAGTATCTTTTTGAAGGTATTTTTCCAAAATTTTAATTGTTTCGCAGTTTTTGTTCCAAACTAAAGTACGTTCAACAGAATAGTTTTCCCACTCATCATTCCAGCCTGAGCTTTCAGAAGTGCTGTTGCTGCGTTTCGGATACGTGTATATTGTTTTCATAAGTGAGATTTTTTTACAGCTTCCCAGTGTTTTATTTTTAAAATCAACATATAGCAGGTCATTAGGAGTGCAACGATTAATCCATGCCAGCCATCTTTATAGCCTCTAAGCCGGAAATATCTGTTTAAAAATTCCTTAAGAGGGCTTAAAAAAAGAGAATATCCCCGAAATTTAATGTTATTGGTTTTTAAATTTACGGCTTCTCTTGAGGTATAAAAGTTTGTCTTGGTTATAAACTGTTCGATGGTTTCATATGAAAAATGTAGAATGAAGCTTTTTAAGGCGTTTTTTTTGCCATTAAATGTAATTTGCTCGTGGACAAACTTAGCGTCATATTTAGCCGTAATTTTTTTAAAAAGTCGTAAATGATAATCCGGGTTCCATCCGCCATAATTTAAAAATTTACCGAAAAAATAATGTTTAAACAGGATAAGATATCCGTCTGCAGGATTTTCTGAGGTAATAACTTTCTTAATCTCTTCTTTTAATTCCGGGGTGACACGTTCGTCTGCGTCTAATTCTAAGATCCAGTCAAATGAAGCCTTATTGAAGCCCAAATTCTTATTAAGATTAAGAATTTGATTTTGGTCATTTTGATATATTTTATCCGTAAATTCTCGGCTGATTTCTAAGGTCCTGTCCGAGCTAAACATATCGATGATGATTATTTCATCTGCCCAGTTTACACTTTTGAGGCATTCTCTAATATTTTTTTCTTCGTTTTTAGTTGAGATTACTATAGAGATTCCGTTCATGCTATCCCCTTAACTTTATGAACAATTTTAACAAAAAGTACATTGAAAATAAGCCGTAAATACCTGAATGGATCACTTATAAATGATTTAATATATCGAAATGCGTTTTTTCGGATGTCGATTTTGTAATTTAAAGCCTTTTTTCTTTGCAATCTAGCTAAATAAGGAGAAATCATTTTCCAGGCCTCATTTTCTGAGATGTGAGTTCCTAAATAAACTCGCTTTATTTGGCTTTTTTGGTTTAAATTTAAAGAAAGCCTATCCCAGTTCATGTTATTAGAAACTAATCCTTTTGATAAAGCGTACTCCCATAAACCGGTACCTGGCAAAGGAGTAAGCATGGTAATTTGATAATATTCAACTGCTTCCTGGGAACAGAATTTTAAAGTATTTTCAATATCTTCCCTAGTTTCACCAGGAATACCTACAATTAATTGTGGCCAAACTTTAAAACCATATAAATAGGCAAGTTTAACAGCTTTAAGGTTGTTTTCCACTGATATATTTTCGCCTTTAAGGAATTTTAATGTCTTATTCGAGCCGGTTTCGATACCCATACCTAATGTAGTAATCTTTATTTTTTTTAAGATTTTGCACAGGTTTTCTGAAAGCAGGTTAGCTCTTATCTGAATTGCGCCGAATTCAATTTTACTGAGTAACCTTTTTTCCTCTAGCAGATTGTAAAGTGATTCTAGGCGCGAGGCATCGATTGAAATTAAATCGTCAGTTATCTGGACTATCCTCACGTTATAACTATTAACTAATTCTTCTATTTCATCAACAACCCGATTAATAGAAAAAAAACGTATGCTATTACCCCACTGTTTTGATGAGCTGCAGAATATGCAACTATACGGGCAACCGCGAGATATTGAAATATTTGCAATAATTTTACCGGTAAGTTCAGTATTTTCGCTCCAGCCTGCTTTAGGCTGAAAGTATTTTTTGTCAAAAATAGACCTGTCGGGAATGGGGATGGAATCGAGGTTGTTTATTAAGTCCCGTTTTCTTGAGATAATTACCTTATTGTTCTTACGAAAAACAATGCCGGAAATATTTTTTAACTTATCCGGATCAAATTTATTATTTTCAATAAAGGAATCTATTATATCCAAGAATGACTGCTCCCCTTCTCCAATGACTCCCACATCAACGAAATCAGGCAGCGTTTCAGGAAGGGCAGAAATGTGATGACCACCAAAAATAATAGGGATGTTTAGCTTATGCTTAATTGATTTTGATAAAGCTAATATTTTATTGTAATCTTGGGTAATTGTGGATAATCCTACTATATCGGAGTTTTTTATTTTATTGATTAAATTATTGATTTGTCTATTTGATTTGTAATTAAATGATGGCGAACAATCGATCGTTTTAAAAATTACCTTAGAACTGTGTTTGGAGTATTTGCGGAAATACGCACTAAGGTATCCATAAGATAAAATCGGAAAACTATTTTGTAGGCTAATAAAAGTAATTGTGAGCATTATATATTATGTATTGAGGAAAATTTTGTTTTAAGTTGGCCTAGGTCATTCTGACCAAAGAATCTAACCAGATACAAAATAATTATAAAAACAGGAATTGATACAAAAGGCACAATATATTTTTCATTTTGCATTAAAAGATAGGTAGCAGTGAATCCGCAAGCTGCTAGGCCAAATTTAAGTATAGTTTTATTTGAGTCGATGTCAAAGATTTTCTTCTTAACTAGTATTAAAGCGGCAAATAATATAATAGCATGCAGGATAATTGCCGCAAAACAAGCACCGCTAACCCCAAAATAATAGATAAAAACCAGGTTGGTGATCAGGCTGACGATAAATCCAATGCCGTTTACCATAATTAACATATTCTGGCTGTCGGTGCATAAAAATAGAATAGTTATCATTGAATATGCAAATATTGGTACTTGTGTCCAAATGATTATTCGAAGATAACTTATCGTTGAGCTCATTGAAATCGGGTCGAAATGGAATAAAGTCCGGACAATAAAATTTGAACTAAAGAAAATTAGGCTGGCAATTAAAAAAGACGTAACAAGCCCGATTTTTAAGGCAATATTACAGGATTTTTTAAGTTCAAGTTTATTTTCCTTATAATCACGGGCCATGCTAGGGAACAACACGCTGGAAATTATAAATGGCAATAATTGGATAACATTAGCAATAACATAGGCCGCGCTGTAAAGCCCGACAGCAGCATTACTATAGAAAGCTTTAAGAAAGATCTTATCGAGACTGGTGAATATGCTCATGAAGAACCAGGCGATCAAAAAAGGAAAAGCCGCTTTTATTAAATGTCGCCAAAATTCAAATTTGAAAGTGAATTTAATTTCGGGAAACTCATTTTTTATAAGCAAGCATGAAAGTAGAAGGCTAATAAAATTTCCTGATATCATGGCCACAAGCAGTGTTGAGAGTTGGGCATTAATAAAAAAAGCAAGAAATACAGCAATGATTATCCCAAAAGCCTTTCCAGAAATTTCTGAAATCATTTCAAAGTGCATTTTTCCATGAGCCCGAAAAATAATTTTCGGTACCAAATTTAAGGAATCAAGAAAAATAAAAAGATAAAGCAGGTAAATATTTATTATACTGTCTTTTGACCAGGGCATAAATTTTAAAACAAAATTGATCACCAGAAAAACTAGTAAACCAAGAATAACTTTTATACTCAGGATGTTAATAAAATACTGAACAGATAATTTTATATCTTGGGAAATATCCCGGATTGCAAGAGTAAACAGGCCAATATCTAGTAATGCTGAAAAAAGCATTACAAAGGACAAAGAAAAGGCGTATTTACCAAGTTCAGAGGCTCCTAGCGCTCTAGAAATAATGATAACCATAGCAAAGAAAAACAGCTTTCCGGTTATCGTTGACACTGACAAGTAAAGAAAATTTTTACTAAATTTTTTTAACATCATTTTATGGTTTATTAGTATTCATCCTGGAAAATTCGGGATAAAGCTGCTTAAATTTTTCATTAGAAAATAGAAATATGATTTCGTCAATTACAGGAAATTGGTTGTTACAATTAGGGCATTGAAAATATCTCTGAATATTAATAAGTTTTTTTTCTATTCCCTTTTCCATACATTCCGGGCAAATAATATTTTCCAAAAGAGCTGTAAAATTACCGGCTAAAGCCCCTTCTTTTTGACAGATTCCCGAAATATTTCCTCCTAATAAGTAGGTTAAAACTGATTTTAATTTTGATCTAGGATTGAATAATTCTGATTTGATCAATCCGGCAGAACGCAGTGAAATATCCTTTTCCTTAAAATATTTTAAGGCATTTTTCCAGCATTCAATAGAAATGTTATCATTTTCTATTATACCGTATTCTGTCTCATTGCAATTTGCAGATGCAAAGAAATAGTCGAAAGTTTTTCTAATTTTTCCGACATTTAAAGCTTCTTTTGAGTACATTTTTTTGCTTTTGTAGAGATTTAGATGAAGTATCTTTTTGTAGCTTTCTTCATCAAAAAAGAAATAACCCCCCGGCGACATGACTCGGTGAATTTCCCGGGTAATTAACCCAGGGTCTGGAAAATGATGCAGCGTTTGGTAACAGAATATAAATGGGACTGAACCGGTTAAGAAGGGTAAATTATTTATGTCGCAGCATATTCTTGTTGGAATCTTGCATTTATTAAAAACTCGCCCGTAATAATTACAGCTTTTGAGCATATCATAAGATATATCAACGCAACCTCCTTTGATTTCAAGGTCATTTTCTAAAATGAGCGATCTTTGGCATCTTTCTGCCCCTATTTCCAAAAAAGGCGCACAGATCAAATTTTGTTTTTTAAAAATTTCAAATTGGCTTAAAGTTTTTTTCATCCTTTGGTTAAGGATTTTTTCGATTCCTTCTTGATCGAATTCATCAGTTAAATTGTTTTCGGAGAAAACTTGCTGCTGAACAAGCTTTTTTCTAAAGTTTATTTCTCCTTTTTTGGATTCTAATGATTGATACATATCGTAGCCTCGATGTAGATAAATCCCGTAAATTTCGGTATTTTAAATTTCAATTTCAACCCAATCAATTTCAATCGGCAATAATTCTAATAATTTACCTATTAATATATTAACAGGCAGAATAGATATTTCTAAAATTGTTTCTTTTTTGCTGGTGTTTAAAAAATAATCAGAGGGAACTTTGATCATTGATTCGGTGAATCCGATCCTCCCTTTGCTTTCTTTCAGAACAGTAGAAAAATTTCCGATAGATACTTTTATTGGTACTTTCCAAGGAAAAGCCAGGTACTTTATATGTATTATTGCTTCTTTTTTAAGGTCTATTTTATAATTATCTAAATTTAGAGGGATTAGCAGGTTAAAATCGCTTTTTAAGATAACGGTATTGAGTGAGATCGATTTAGGATAGTAATATTTTTTTGTCTTTAAAAGAGATGAGAATTCTTCTGCCTCTAAATGAAATAAGCGAGTTTTTGAATTGTTTCTAGGTCTATACCGAATAATTTTAGCACCTGCTGATCTTTTTAAAACTTCGAAATCTCCATTTAACAATGCTGTATCATAATGTAAATTTGATTGTGAATCATCAGAATATTTTCCTGCATCTTGGCAAGACGGCAGATAAATATATTTAAGGCGGTGATCGTTAAGGAATTTTTTGGATTCATTGGAGTTAGGAGTATTGAAAAATTTAGTAGTTTGGGCATAGATATTATCCATAAGCGGTAAAAATTTAGGATCATGATAGCTCTCGCCTTCATAAAAAATGAGCATGGATTTTTTTTCAGTTGATACTGCAAGGAAATATCCGGCGTAATTGTCTGGTGTCAAAAATTTATCCAAGGAACTCTCGTTTTTTGCCCAATCTAATAATTTATTGTCACCTGTGGATAAGATGCTGTTTTTATCAGAAAATCCCGACCAAAGGTAGCCGGCTCCAGGTCTGTAAACTCTTTGTAAATTTAAAGCTTCATAATCGGCTATATTAATAAAACCGAAGATGACAAAAGAGCTTAAGAATAATACTGAGAATTTGCCTTTCTTTGTTAAATAATTTTCAAACATAAAGCTGGCGTATCCGCCTATAAGTAGTAAAAAGACAGTTAGACCCATCCACATAATTATATTTAAAGGATAAATATGTATGAAAGGTTTTGAAAGATGAGCCATCGTCCATGAATTTTGGGTAAAGATAAAGATCGTCCATAGTATAAAAAATAAATAAGTAGCTTTATTTTTTATACTTTTTCCAAAAAAGAACAGATAAGTGAAAATAATTACAGCTGAAAAAGCAATAAGCCATGGAACTATCCCGGTAAAGAATATAATTTCATTTAAAGGCTTCGGATGGGATTCACCAATCATTTTTGCCATCCACCTGTTTTCGGTCCAAAGGGCGGAAAATTTATTTTTATTTTTTAAACCATATGATAAATATGGGATTATTAGCGGAAGGCTTATCAAAAACGTTTTTAAAAGAAATATAATAACTTTAGTTATTTTTTCTTTATAGAACATAACTGTAATAAGTGCAGCCAATAAAAAACCAATAAACGAAATAAAAATATCCAAATGGCTTAGAAAAATCCCCGCAAAAGAAAGTCCGGAGAGCAATATGATTTTTTTATTGCCGTAGATAAAATATTCCCCTAAACATATGATAAATACCAAAAAGTAAAAATTAGATAAAAGTGCGGGGTAAGTAGATCCTCCTATAACGGCATTTCTTGATGAGGGAATTAAAATCATCATTCCTAAAAAACATAAGCCAGCTTTACGATTATTAAAAAATATCAATCCAATAAAATATGCTAAAGCAAACAATAAAAATGTTATTAGGCTAAATACTGAGATCATTAGCTGATTTAAATTCAGAAAAAATAAATTGTTTATAATTTTAGATAAGCTAGCAGTTACGCTTGATACCAAAGGCGGGTAATAATTTTCAATATTATAAAAAGGCAGTACAAAATTTCCGGTTTGTTTTAAGCCTAGAGCCGCAATATCGTAATCTCTGGTAAAGCCATAATTAAGGGTCACAGGTTGAATTGAGTAATATATAAATAATATAACTAAGGCAGTTAAGGTAAGTTTTACGCTAAAGCTATCTTTATTGTCGATTATTTCAGGAGATGCTTTATTTTTTTTATAGAGCAGCCACAATGCTATGAATGGGTATAGTGTAAAGATCAAAATATTAATATTTAATTGGAGTAAAACAGAAAAATAAAATATTATTGCCAGGCAGCTAAAACCCAAAATCAAGCTTAATAATAATTTTTCCCAATTATAAAATTTATGTTTACCGATTGATCCAGATTTATCTAAAATAAAATACCCCAGCGGCGCACTTAAGATACAAAATAATCCAGTAACGCAAAAATAAGAATAAAGGTTATTTTTTAATGACTCAGCAACAACTGAAATAATTTTTAAAATTTCGGCCATTTATATGCTCTTATTCTTCCAAACATAAATCCCCGTATTATCTATTTCGCCTTCGAATTCTAGCCAATCGTTGTTATTTAATATATTTCTGTAGATTGCGCTTGAATATACCAGTCTTATATTTCTTGGATTTGTTTTTAAAGTACTTTTGATATTATCAATTACTTTTAATAAAGTGTGTGAGCCAAAAGGGTGAAAAAGGTAAAAAACCGTTATTTCATTTAAATTAGCTTTTGTGGCATCAGCAGTTATTAATTCGATCTCTGTTTTTTTTGTTCTTAAACTTTTGAGATTATCCTGAAAGATCCTGGAAAGCTCTGTATCGTATTCTATTCCGATAGCTTTTTTGATTTTTTGTTGGGCTGCTACAAAAACAACCCTGCCTTGACCGCAGCCGAGATCGGCAAAAACATCTTTGCGAGTAAGGGCAAGGTATTTAAACATTTTATTAATTTTTGGATACCTGCTTGGAGTGTATCCAATCGCGTCGTCAGGACATTCTCCATTGGAGTTCAAAATAACTGTGGTGTTTATATTCAGCTTTTTGTCATTGAGATGACCGTCAATAGTGGCAATAATATCGCCAACACATGCCCTGAAACAATGCTTAATATGCATTAAACATCTGTTAAAAGATCTTAAAAGTTTTTTTAGCATGGTTTCTCCAGTAATTAACGGATTCCAAATAGAATTTTTTTTATACGTTTATTCAGCTGAGCAAAGAATCCTTTTCCATACACATAATTAGAAATAATCTCGCAAGATCTGCAGCGGACACATCTATCCACATTTTGAGACCTAATTGAGTCTCTAAGAGGCCGAGATCCTATCCAAATATTTTTAAGATTTTGCTCTTTAAAGAGATTTCCTATTGGTTTTGACCAAGCTGAGCAGGAAAATACATTGCCCTGGGCGTCTATCATCAGCTTTTTATACAAGGAAAGGCAATCCTGTTTTTTTATTTTTCCATCAAATTTATCATTTATAAGGTTAATATATTGGCTCTGTTCGTATCGGAGGTGGTAATCTTGGGGATTTTTTGAAATTTTTTTAATGTGAGAACTATAGTCAGATGCTTTTTCAGGCTGGCCCATTCCTCCGCTTGAATAACAAAGAATATATTGGATTATTCCGAAATTTTTTAAAAATGCGCTAAGAATAGGAAAGTCACTTTCATTGTCTTTTTGGATTACTGTGCTTACGGCGACATTTTTCTTATATTTAAATTTTAATTCATAGACTAAATCGACAGCTTTATCCCAGCAATCTAAGCCTCTTAGGTTATTGTGGGTATCGCGCATTCCATCTATAGAAACTGCTATGGAGTCTAATTTAAGCAAGGCGGGCATGTTCTCTTTTCCTAAATAACCATTAGTAATCAATCCGACTCCAATTTTTTTAGCTTTAACATAATCAACAATTTGCTCAAAGTCCTTACGGATCAATGGCTCTCCGCCGACGAGAATAATGTTTTTAATCCCGAATTTTTTGATTTTATCGATCAGAGAACAAATTTCTTTAAAGGAAAGATCGCGTTTGTTTTCTTTCCAATATGTACAACTCTTACAGCGAAAAATACAATTTTCAGTAATTAGAAGCCCGCAATCACTTGGTTTAACTAATTCTGGATTAACAATTAAGAGGAAATTTTTAAAAATTTGTGTTGGCAAAGATAGTAGGCTCTCTGTTTTTTTTCGTAATGATGCATATATTTCCCTGAAAAATATTTTTTTATCAATATTAAATCCGATCAATTTCGCTTTTAAGGTGTTTAAATCAACGCAATCACTCTCATTTTCAAAAAATCCATACTTATTAAAAAGCTGCTTATACGCATTGAAATAAGCTTTTTCTTTCTTTTCATCGCGGCTGGAGTGATGAGTTACTAAAGATTTTTTTAACCCTATGACCTTGAATCCTTCTTTAATAAGTCTTAAACGGATATCATTATCTTCTCCCGCAGCCAGTTCTGGGTCGAAACCCCCTGCTTTTAGCAAAGCGCTTTTTTTAAATAAGCCACAGTTAAAATGCGATTTTTTCTTGGGGTAAATATCGGCAGAGAGCCTGCGCACTTTTTCGTTTAAATAGTAAGTATTATCAAGCTCGATTGTTGAGGAACATGCCCCTGCTATTTTTTCATCAGATTCCAGATATTGTAAAAGATCATCAAGTGGATTTTTTAACAGCTCGATATCAGAGTCAATCCAGAGCAAATATTTCCCTCTGGCTTTCATTAATAAGTTTTGACGGGCTTTGCCTACCGGGCTAGTCCCTTCTTCAAAAACAAATTCAAGCACCCTAGGGTGATCTTTTAATATTTCGGTATTCTTTTTTATCCACTGGTCATTTTTCAAAAACGGCGTCAGAACTGATACATTTTTCATGGTATTTAAGATAATAATTAGAAAGTTATTATCTTCTCCTTAGTATTTTTTTGTATAATATTAACACTTGCCATTAAAAGTCCGAGTATAAACCAGAAAAACGGGTAATAAAATGTCGTAAAAAAATTATAACAAATTAAGCCTCCCGCAAAGGAAGCAACAAAACCAGATAAAATTAATTTAACATTTTTATTTCCAAAAGCCGAAATATTTGCCTTAAAACTTAAGGCAAATATTGAAAATATCAATAATATCAGCGAAATAAAACCAAAGATGCCTGTTTCCGCGGCTGTGGATATGTATAGGTTGTTGCATACCGGTGTTCCGGGCCGGTTTTTTGTCGACGGATCTTTAAACCACCACCAGCCGACGATCTGGGGATCATATTGGAGGTAATGATAAATATAATTTCCCCAGCCGATGCCTAAGATTGGATGGTCTTTGAACATGTTAACCCCTGCAATTATGTCATTCAAACGCATTAATGTTCCCCAGTCGAGGTTGCTGACATTGGTATTTTTATCTTTTTTTATCTTTTTTATATACTCTATATTAAAAGCTAGCTTTATCTGTTCGATTGTCCCTTCTTTCATTAAGGCTATTTTTGGATTATTGCTAAAGCGGTTAATTGTTTTGTGAATTAGATTTGAATAAAAAGTTGAAGTTAAAATTAATAAGGTAATCAAAAAAATTAATACTTTTTTTTGTTTTTTGAGGAAATTAGCTATAAACTTAAAGTTATAGAAAAATAAAAATAAGATGGCAACTAATAAACCAAGCCAAGCCCCGCGGGAAAAAGTTAAAATGATGGTAAAAAATTGTATAGTTACAGCCAAAAAAATCCAAAACTTTTTGAACCATTGCGTAAAAAAGGCGGCAATAGTAATTGGCAGGACCATGGTCAAATAAGTACCAAAAATCAGAGGTTCTGTTGCCAGGCCTTTTACTCGTAAACCTCTGATTCCGAAAATATGCGGATCCATAATAAAGAGAGAAAAAAAACTTTTTCTGAATTCTTCCTGATCTGTTAATTTTAAAACGACAACCGAAATTAAAGTAAGCACACACACAATCGTGCTTGTAACGATAAAATATTTTACTGCTTGCCTTAATTTTAATTCATTATTAACTATTGAGCAGGTTAAATAAAAAATCATTACCATAAATATAATAGCTCCAACCTGCGTTATGCTGCGCCAATATGGAACTTTAGTAAAAAAAGAAGTGCTGAATAAAATAGGAGTGTATAGATCAGTGCGGATAAATCTTGATTGAAAAATCGATAAAACTAGTATCAGAATAAAGAAGAATATATTTTTATCGATTCCAGTCTTGCTGATCAGGCGCTCATTTTTTTTAATTCTTAAAAAAGTAAATACAAGCATAGTTAAGATTGCTAACACATAAGCAGGAAAAACCGTAAATCCGGCTTCAAAAGTTAAAAATCCTCCTTCGTTTATTAGGGGAAGACTAAATATTAAGGCTATAAAAAGTATGTTTTGCGCTGCATTTAATCTGAAATAACTAAAATAATTATTTTTCATTTCTTTTCTACAATAGAATTATAAATATCAAGCATTTGAGATGTCGTTCTATTAAAATCATATTTTTTTGCCAAATCCAGTGAAGCAACAGCCATTTCTTTTTTAAGCTGTTTATCTTTGAGGATCTTAATAATTTTATCAGCTAAATCTTTATCATTCTCCGGCTGGAACAATAGTCCGTTTACATTATTTTTAACTATTTCGGGAGCGGCGCAGGCATTTGCAGCAATGATTGGTAGCCCGGCTGCCATGGCCTCAATCATAACTATGCCAAAGGCTTCAAACGAACTAGGAAAGACAAATAAATCGGATGCTTTATAAAGAGATATTAACTTGTGGCGTGGTAAAAAATCTGTAAAAACCACATTTTTTTCAACATCAAAATTTTTTATTAAAGCCAAAAGGATCTTTTTGTAGTTAAAGTCAGGTCCGGCAATAACTAATTTTAACTCTGGATATTGAGATATTAACTTGGGTAGTGCTTTAATTAAAACTTCCAGTGATTTACTTTTTGCGATGCGGCAAACACACAAGATAATGATACTTTCTTGTAAATAAAATTCGCTTAATATGTTTTCGTCGCTATTTTTGCTAAAATCTTCAAGATTGATGCCTGGATTAACTATTTCAATCCGCTTTATATTATATTTATACTCAAGTATCAGTTTTTTTTCGAATTCAGATATAGCTATAACAGCATCGGCTGACATTAAATTCTTTCCTAAGCTTCGCCTATACATTCTACCAATAGAGGAGCCTTTTTCACAAGAAAAAATATAAGGATTCACAATAAAAGGGATTTTTTTTATTTTAGCGGCGATAGCTGAAGAATCAGCGCAAAAATACATATATGAGTGGGTATGGATTAATTCAGGATCACTTTTCAATAAATCAAGGAACATTCCCGGATAGACAACATAGTCTCGTAACTTTAGGGGGATCGCGGAAAACCTTTTTATCTCAACATTATTTATTGTGTCTTGTTTAAAATTAATTCTGTTTCTAAAGGAATTGTCTAACATGTCAGAAGAAAGTACTTCAACGTTATGTCCGGCCTTGGCAGCGTTTTCTGCCAAAGATTTAACGTACTCTTCTACGCCTCCAATTGCAGGAAAATACCTGAAAAGTGAATAAGTAATTCTCATTTTATATTTAATTGTTTTTTAACTGCTGAATAAACTTCTTCAACAGTAATTTTTTTCATGCAAATATTATCATAGCACTTTAATTTTTTTCCTTCACAAGGAATACAGCTAAAATCTTTTTTTATAATCGAATGAATTTGGCCTTTAGGAGCCCAGCGGCTTTGTAGGGATGGTCCGATTAAGCTTACCGTTGGGCAATTTAAAGCCACGGCAATCTGTAAAGGCCCGCTGTTATTTCCTATAAAAATGTCGCATATACTTATTAAGGCTTTTAATTCTTTTAACGTGAGAGATCCGGTTAAATCTAGGACTTCAGGTACCCCTTTTTTTATTATTTGCGCGACTTCTGCGTCCTTTTTTGATCCGATAAGCAGTATTTTAGAATTTCCCAGCGATTTAATCTGTTTAAATAACGTAATGAAATTATTAACCGGCCAAATTTTACGCGGATTATCCTCAGAGGCTTGGGTGTGGATTACGATTAGCTTCTCTTTTGAATTATTTTTAAATTTTTCTTTAAAAGAGTTTAATATTTCCTTTTCAACTTCCAGCCCCCAGCCGTCAAAGCTTAATTCTGGAAAAACTTCCTTTAGGATTTCAAGAACGTTATTAGTCTCGTATTCAGGATAATGAGGCTCAATCCGGTGAGTAAAAAACTTTCCTAGAATGCCTAGGTTATACCCAACTTTAACTGGTGAATTTGAATAAGCAACCAGAAAATTGCTTTTAAAATTACTTCCTGGCAATAATTGAAACACGCCATCATATTTAGTAGCCCGAATATTTTTTAAAAGTTTAATCAGGCCAAATAATCCTTCGGATCTGTTATAAATAATCACGCTGTTAATGTAAGACAATCCGCTAACCAAATTTTCATTTTCTTTGTTTATTGCGATGTCAATAATGATATCTGGATTATGTTTTTTTAAAGCATAGATCCCAGGCAAAGTCAATACTAAATCTCCTAACCGGTCTAAGCGCACACAAAGAATTTTTTTTATCTCTTTTTTAATCATCTGTTCTATTTTTGAGCTATAATCCGCATTCCCTGGCTGAATAGTAGTTCTTTTAAATTCAATATTTTGATCAAAAAAGGTGAAAAAAACGGTAAAAATGCTTTTGTTAATCTATTATTCCTTAAAAATGAAAATAACCGGCTATTTTCATGATCCCCTGGTGGTATGATGCGCAAAACTTTAAAACCAGCACTTTCAAGCATCATCTTTATCGTGCGAGGAGAAAAATAATATATATGTCCTGGCAATATTAAATAATTCCATTTTTTCCCTTGTAAACGGGCTGGTAAGCTTTGAATATTCCCGGTTTGAATATAAAGTAATCCCCCCTGTTTTAGTTTCTTTCTTGCCTCTTTTAAAATATGCAAAGGATCTGTAAAATGTTCAATGACCTCAATCATAGTAATAACATCAAAATAATTATCAGAAAATAAAGATTTTTCTAATGTTCCAATGAAAATCTTTTCGCCGTATCTTTTTTTAGCAGCATTGCCTGGGTAAGAAGAAATTTCCGCTCCATAGACATCCCATCCTTTTTGATAAGCAACATCGAGAAAATAACCAAAAGCACATCCAATATCAAGTAACTTTCCGGTCTTAATGTGTTGATTTATGTCATCAAGTCGTCTAAGACACTCTTTTTCATCCAAAGGATTTTTTGCTTCATAATCGCGGTAGTAATTTACTGATTTATCAAAGCCTGCGCCGTGAAAATAATCTTTATCATAAAGCGATGCAATATCGTCATTATTTAATCGGGGATTGACATAAATGAGCCCGCATATTTTGCATTCATTTATTCTATGGCTATCTTTTACAAACAAGAGTTTTGTTTTTTTATTATCGCATAAATTACAATTCACTTCTACAGGCAAAATACCCCCCTTTTTTTATTATTTGAGGAACTACAAATTTATTTTTTAATAAATTTTAAATCAGCAATCTTTCATATATTTCTATAATTTCTTTTGCCGCACGTTTAACTTGGAATGTTTCATGTGCATATATGCCGGATTTTTTAGCTAAATCTTCTGCATAATCAGGATTTTTTATCAAATAAATAACTTTTTCTGCTAATTGTTTAGCATCGCCCGAAGGAAAAAAATGCCAGGGATTATTTATGAATTCTGGCAAGCTACCGATGGCGCTTGCTACGACTGGACAACCGCAAGCCATAGCTTCTGCCCAATTAAGCCCAAATGTTTCGTTCCAAATCGGTGGACAGATAAAAACTTTTGCAGCTACATATTCATTTTTCAATTCGACCCAAGATTTCTCACCTCCAAAAATAATTTTTCCGGTTTTACATTCTTCTTTAGCGATAATAGAAATGTTTTTTCTAATAGGATTGTTTAGATTCTGTCCATCGCCGAAAAAATACAATTTAGCATCGAGTACTTCCTTACTAATGATTTTCATAGCTTCAGCTGCAACTAAAACTCCTTTTTCTTGACTTAAGGGCCCTGTAAAAACAATCTTATTTGCTTTCTCCTTATGACTGCCGGAATCATTCTTAAATATATTTGTGTCTATCCAGGGATGAACAATTATCCATTTATTTTTTAAAATGTTGTATTTTTCATGTAAATTAACTAAAAATTCGCTTGCCGCAATACCATTAGTGCAGGCAAAATTAATAATTTTTTTGTAAATAAAAATACGTAATAATGTCCTTATGCTTGAACATTTCACACATTGAGCATTAACAATCTGGCTGCAGACTTGACCATTTTCCTTGACCATTCTTCTCTTGCTGCAAAGCAGCCAATAATCATGGATAAACCATACAATTGGAATGTTCTTTAGCTTTAAGAATAGTAGGCTAAACGGGGTTAAAGCTACTAAATTATGAGCTTGAACGAGATCTATATTATGTTGAAACAATATGCGTTTAACAATTTTATAATTATTCAATAAGCCGTATTTGCCATAATGAAAAATAACTCCTTGCTGGTCTTTTTGAGGGGAATCCTCATGGCAAAGAACATGCAATTCTTTAAATAATTTTGTTTTATTGAATTCTTCTAAAAGCATTCTAATGCGGTTTTCGGTTCCTCCGCCTATCAGCCCAGAATCATTAATTATCAGTAAATTCATATTTTTCCTAAAGTTTGGCTAATTGTTTAGCCGCTTCAAAAACCTTATTTATCTCAATATTCCTTATGCATTCGTAATTATACCGGCAAACATTTTCTTTCGTGTCTGAGCATATTATTCTATTTAGATAGTTGCCTTGAGAACAGCCATTACATTTATCATGTTCGGTTATGGCAACTTGGGTTTTAGTATTCCAGGGTAACCATTCGTTACTATACGTTTGGCCATAAAGGGCTACTGTAGGCGTATTTGAAGCTGAGGCAATATGCACGCAAGAAGTATCAAGGGTAACTAGCAATTTACTTCTGGAAATTAGAACCGCTAACTGGGTTAAAGTTGTTTTGCCTGCGAAAATCCAGACCTTGTTTTTTATTTTTTTAGCCAGGTCCTCAATATACAGCAGGTCGCTATTATCACCGGTAAAAATGATCCTAGCATTTAAATTTTCGTAAAGTAAATCGGCTAATTTTGCAAACTTATCCTTGTCCCAAAGTTTATTTTCGTTTTTGTTTGCTGCATGCAACACAACAATAAGGTCTTTCTCAGAAATTAAATTTTTTTCGAGCAAACCGTTTATATATTCATTGTCAGATCGATCCGGATAAATTTCGAAAAAATTATCGACTGGCTTAATTCCAAGGCAGCTTATTAAAACCAGCAATAAGGATGCTTGGTGCAGGTTTATTTTATATTCAGCTTCATGGGTATTGAGTAAGCCTCTAAAACCCCTACCTCTCCTAAAACCAGCTCTATATTTGCTTCCTGCTAACAATGGTATCAATGTCCGTTTTATTCTTAAAAACTCTTCGGCAGTATCAATTATTAGGTCAAAGTTATCTTTTCTCAAAATAAAAATCAATTTGAGCCAGGCAAGGAAAGATCCGTGTTTACTTTCGTCATAAAACTTATCGTAAAGGATAAAATTTGATATATAAGGATTGTTTTTTAATATTGGATAAGCATATTCTCTGGTTAAATAAAATATTTTTGCATCATTAGGTATAGCTTTAGCAATGTTTCTGATCATTGGGGTTGCGACAATATTGTCTCCGCACATATTAGTATTAATTATCAATATTTTTTTAATTTTTGAAAGATCAATTGCCTTTTTTTTATAAAATATTCCCCAGGTAAAATTAGCAATTCCGATGATTTTTACAAAAATGTAACGATATATCCTACCTTTAAGGCTTAATTTAAGTTTTAGATTAGTTTCACGCATTTTTACACTCAACTTTTTTCAATTAGAGCGGATGCTATTTCCTCTCCAATTACCTCTTCTTTTTGTAGCATTTTCTTAAAAAAACTAAGTGAGTCAAAAATTACTTGTTTGAAGAAAATATAGATTGTAGCAAAATAAACTCCTGCTCCAAGCAAGATTAATAAAGCAACTTTAAATGTTATATTAGAAGGGTTGAAAAAATAGGAAATGGAGCATAAAACTAAAAGCATGATAACTCCTGCTGTAAGCGGGGCTTGAAAATAATAATAAGCACTTTTAAGGCTAAGTTTAAAGTATCGTAAACTCTTAAGGAGCAAGTAAACAGAACCTAAAATCATGACAAAAGTCATTACAAAAGCAGTCCCAGTTATCCCATATGTAATAGTAGCCGGATAAATAAATATAACCGTAATGATAAGCTCGCAAATCATGACAATGGTGACGATCTTTGGCCTGCCTATTGCCATCATAAAGTTGCAGCACAGAATGTGGATGCAGCGGAAAAATGCAAAAAAACATAAAATCTGCAAGGTAATAACCATAACTGGATTTTGCCATTTACTGCCCAATAAATTAGGGACAAATTTAGCTAAACTAAAAATACCAAGGGTTGTTGGAACCACTATGAGCATAGTGTTCCTAAAAGACAACATAAAGAACTTTTTTAGCTTATCTTTGTCATCTTGCAGATTGCACAAAGCAGTGTATATAACCCTTGAAAGCATGTGGGTGATCTGAAGTGCAGTAATATTTGCAAAAGTGTAAGCCATTGCATAAAATCCTAACCAGACTTTACCCAGGCTTTTTCCTATAATAGCAACATCGGCCTGTAAAAGAAAAAAAGCAATAACGGAAATGCCTAGAATATGTTTGCTAAAATTAATTATACTTTTGGCAGCTTTTTTATTATATTTAAATGTAGGCTTCCAGGAAGAAGATGCCCAAAGAATAACCGTAAGAATAAGTACTGAACTCAAATAACCGATTAATAAACTCCAGACTCCCCAGCCTTTTATTGCCAATACAATCGAAATTAAAGAATAACTAACAACTGACCAAATCTCAGCTTTAAATTTTTTCTTAAAATCAAACTGTTTGCCCAATAACCCCGATTGAACAGTTTTAAGGGAAATTATTATGAAAATAGGGCTAGTAACTTTTAGGAGCAGTTCAAGTTTTGGCTCATTATAAAATTTAGCAGCAATGCCTGCCCCAAGGAAAAATATAGTCGATAAAAATATTCCTATTAGAACATTTATTATGAATACGGCATCTGCGGCTTCTGGGATATCTTTGTTTTTTTGAATTAAAGCACTTTCTAAGCCAGCTTCTTGAAATAGGGCCATGAAGGTCATAACAAATAAAACCATGGCCATAAGGCCGAAATCAGCAGGTGTTAAGACTCTGGCCAAGAAAAGTTTAGTAATAAACTTTATAACTTCGCCAAGCATTGAGCCAAGAGTCACCCAAAATATACTTTTAGCGATTTTATGCGATAATTTTTGTTTAATGTTCATAAAGTTAATTTATTTGAAAAGTTTATTTACCCTAAAATTATTTTTTATCAATTTAATTTTATCTTTAAGTAAAATCAGGCTCATGTAAATTTTTAAATCAAGCGGAAATAAAGTAATTTTGTTTTTTAAGCGCCAATCAGCCAGGTTTTTGAAAATTTTATCCAAAGGATAAGTTTCGTCTTTTTTTAAAATAACGTCTCTTTTGACTGCTAATGCACCCAAAAGGGTATTATATTTTTTTATATCTGAGCTATTAACAAATTTCAAAAGCTCGGGATTCATGTTTCGGTGATAAAATGACCATTCTTCCGTGCTTTTAGGCTCAGCCCAGCCAAGTTTTTTACTGAGCAAAAATAGCGGCGTGCCAGGATAAGGAGTGTAAATTTTTGGGCCGTCTATTTCAATATCTTTATAATTGTCCATAAGCTTATTGATAAAATTTAAAGTTTCTTCTCTATTTATATTTGTTTCTCCGGGAAGCATGATCATAAAAGAGCAGCAGACTTGAATCCCGTATTTGTAGCAGATTCTAACCGCATTTTCGATCTGGGCAGTATTTATATCTTTGTTTATAGCTTTAAGGATATCATCCGAACCGCTTTCTGAACCAATAAATAATTTATAACAGTTGCGTTCTTTGCATTCCTTAATAAATTCTTCATTTACATAATCAGCCCGTACTTCTGCGATCCAGGGCATTTGAATATCTTCAACTATAGAAAAAGCCCTTTTTTTGTCAGTGAAGAAGTTATCATCGATAAAATCTATACCGCTAAAATTATGCCTATTTTTCAAAGCCATGATATCTTTGATTACTATGTCCGAGCTGATAGGCCTCCATCGTCTGTCGTTAAAGTTCAAATTATAACAAAATCCGCATCTATGAGGGCATCCTCGGCTAGTAAGGTATGGGAAAAAAGTTTCTTTACCGTTAAAGGCCCGTAAATATTCAATAATATTAATATCGTTCCATTCTATTTTATAATTATCTAAATTTGAAATTAAATCCGCTCTTTCATTAATAAGCAGTTTAGTGCCCTTTTTATAACCCAATCCTCTAAGGCCGGAAAAATCGCCTTTTTTGCTAAGTAATTGGGCAAAATTACAGACGCATACTTCTCCCTCTCCCATAATAATATAATCAACATAACTGTTTTGTAGAGTACTTTCAGGTAAAAAAGTAGGGTGTATTCCTCCCCAGACAACCGGAATATCGTTTTCTTTCAAAAGTTTACTTAACTTAAGGCTGTAGTTTAAGGATGCACCAGTCATTATTGATAATCCTGCAAAAAGCGAACCTTTTGCAGCTTCTGCAATTTTTGTCAAATTTTCATTTGTTCCGCTTTTATGGTGAACATTAACCTTAAAACCTTTTTGTCTTAAGGCCGAAGCAATAGATAAAATTCCGACAGGCGGATATGTTTGATTTTGGTTTGGCAGAAATAAATGAATCAAAGTAATTTTATTAAAATTTTCCAATTATTCAACTCACTTTCTTAGACCGCTAAAAGGCAATTTTTGCATAATGGTATTGAATAAAAATCATTATCGATGAATTTTTTTCTGATCTCTTTATATTTAGGATTATTCCAGATCTGAAATATGCTTTCTTTGTTAAGATCGCCGAAAACAACCTCTTTTTTGTAATCGGCGCAGCAGACTACGGCTTTTCCGTCAGAAGAAATATAGATCTGGTTAAAGACTCTTTCGCAGATACTGGCAAACGGGATAATTTTTTCGGAAACCATGCATTTGTCTGGATAATTATCTAGATGCCCTCCGAAATTATTAAAACTTCCCGTTTCGAAAAGGACTCCTTTTTCTTCCCAAAATTTTTTGGCATCTTTTAGTTCGCTCTCCACCATTCGGGTATGGACGGATGATATTACTATTGTTGGGCGCTTTTTTCGAAAAGGAAAACAAGGTTTTCTTTTTACCACTTCGATAAAATAAAGTATATTATTCAAAACTTTTTCGTAGCTTAAACCAGTGGTGGATTCGTAAGTAGATTTATTTATACCCTGAAAACTTATAAATATGGCGTCAAGTTTCGAATATGCCAGCTGCCTGGCAATTTCTTTGGTCATCAATGAGCCATTAGTTGTAATATTGACCTGGGCTTTTTTGTTTTTTAACTTGGCGTAATTAATATATTTTACAATATCTTTTTCTATTAACGGTTCCTCGAATAAAATCGGACTGATTCTAGCAATTTTATGTTTTGAGCATTCATCTACGATCTTCTTGTATAGTTTCCAGTCTATGTGCCTGACTCCCAATTCTTTGGCATATTTGGGGTAAGGGCACATTAGGCATTTTGCATTACAAACACTTCCGATTTGGATACTAACATGCTCGGGAAAATCATTATTTAAATATTTTAATCTGGGATCATTTTCAATCATTTGAATCCCCTCCCTTATGGTATAGGCCTGTCAGGCTGAGGCCAAGGTGCAAGTTCCGGCACAAGAGCTTGAATTTTTCCGTATTTTTTGTCGAATAATTTATTAAACTCAAAGGCATTCATTTTTAAAAACGGAATTTTCCTTTTAGAATAAATTATGCTGCGCTGCTTATTTTCTCCCGATATTCCTGCAGTTTTATAAAAAATAAGTCCAGATCCGTTCAATATATTATCAATGTTTTTCTCTATTTCTGAATTTATAACGATAAAATCCATTTTGCTGCCTATTTTATCAAAATAAGCGAGTATTTCAGCAGTATTTGCCCAATCATAGGAGGAATATACCAATTTTTTGCCAAAATAATAGTTTGATTGGAATAATTCCGTATCAGTAAAAATTTTGTCGTCAGCTGAAGAATTTTCGCGGATGAAGTATCCCGCTGCTTTAATTCCCGTATCTTCCCACTGAAGATTGCCCATATCTTTTATTACTCCACTAATCTTGGTTGCGGCAGGTAAGCCTTTTCCCGGTAATAAGCATAAAGTTGTAAAAAGAGTTACGGCAGCCAAGCTAAACAAGAGTATTCTAAAGTAAATCTTATAGAGTAATCGATCTTTTAGGCGGTTTAGCTTTTGGAAGTAATAAAATAGTGCGATTATGCCTAGAATGAGCAGCCCTACTTCGGATTCCAAGACATATACTCGAATTACAGTAGCGCTGGGATGGGCTAAAAAAATAAAAGGGGCGATATAGATTGAAACCCAGAAAAATATTATGCCTAATTTATCGCCTTTTATAAATTTTTTAAAGCCAAGCCAAGCGCCCAAAGGCATTAAAAGAGTTAAATAGATCCCACAATTTTCAATATAATACCTGATGAGATTTAAGATATATATACCGGGAATTTTTGTTTCCCGCAATGTTTTGCCCAAAAACCCCGTATAAATAGTCTTTAGGCGTACTGCTGCATAAATATGGGAGAATAAATAAATGCATAGAATAAAAAGAGGAAATAAAATAATCTCTTTTTTAAAAATTAACCGAAAAGTGTTTATTAATCTTTGTTTAAAATTTTCATCTTTGCTTGATCCTAATATAAAAGCCATTAAAAAAATAACTGGGATAATTCCCAAGGCAATATTGGAGCTTCCGAGGTAAAGGCCTAATGATAGTTGGCTAAGAATTGCTAGTTTTTTAGACCTAGTTGAAAAATATCTGGTAAAAAAATATAGAGTCATTATTCCCAGACAAAGAGCTGAAACAGTGTGCATTCTTCCGGGATCCCGGGATTCAATTACTAGAAAAGGCTCAATAGCTATTATTAAAGCTGCAAAAAGTGCGGTTTTGCGGTTTGAATATTCTTTAACTAAAAGATAAACAAAAAGTACGGTAATTGTGCCAAATATAGCTACTGGTAAGGACATAGTTATTTCATTAAGCGGAATATTAAATAAACCAAAAATTACTGCGAATAAATAAAAAGCAGTAAGTGTAACAAAACCATACGGAAAACTAAATATCCCTGCTAAGAGATTATTTCCCAACTCGGGGCTGAATAAACTGCGGTTATTAAATATATTTAGGCAAGCATACACCCATTGGACATGGTCACTAGAAATGTAAACAGGGTTAAGCCTCCATGTTCTTAGAATAAAACCCAAAGTAAGGATCAAAAACAGCCAAACTGAAGATTTGTGATCTGGGGATAATTTTGATTGAGACATATTTAAAACCTTAAAATTTAAGCATTTTCATAACATATAGTATTTTTAAAACCATTCGCTGAAGCTATATGTACGTTATCAAGAATAACAGAATTTTCAATAACCGCCGGAGTGTCAATAACTACATTTTTACCTATAATACTTTTTATGATTCTGGCTCCAGGGTTGATCTTCGCATTCTCAGAAATTAAATTATCTTTTTTTATGAAATCTAACCAAAGCATATTACATTCCAAAAGGTTATCTAATGTTGTAATGTTCATGTCTAAAGCTATGACTTCTGAGTCATAGACGGGGTAACCGTCATCAATGAGTTTCTGTACGGAAGTGGTAATTTCGTATTCATCCCTCATTGCAGTCCTGGGTGTCCTTCGTATCGCGTCAAAAATAATCGGGTCGAATAAATATATGCCGCAACCTTTCCGGTCACACATCATATAGCGAGGCTTTTCAATTACCCTGTGGATTAATCCGCTATCATGCAGCATGACGGCAAAATTTTTGCGCATTGCCGTTTCCTCTGTCTCGGTTTTAGTGGCTAGTACAGCTTTTGCCTTGCGCTGATTAAAAACATCAAGCATCTGTTCGAGATTTTCCGGGATAAGGAATATGTCTCCAAGAAATAGCAAAAATGGATTACATATTAAAGTCTCCAGCTGGCTAACTGCATGAGCTATGCCAAGCCTCTCTTTTTGTTCAACATAGCGTATACTAATGCCATTTTGTTTCCCATCCCCAAAATAATCTCTTATTGCATCTCCTAAATGCCCAATGACAAAAATAATATCTTTTATTCCGAGTTTTATCATACTATCAAGCTGGTATTCCATAATGGGCTTATTGCCTACGGGCAAAAGAGGCTTTGGGATAACTTTTCCCAAATGGCCCATCCTGTTGCCTTGGCCGGCAGCAAGGATAACACCAGTAATATTACTGAAATTTTTCGTTATCATAATAACAAATTTTATGGTTGAATTGAGCCATCCGAATATACAATGCTAGATTCAATATCGCTGCGGCAAGATACATTAGCATCGTTAAAAATAACAGAATTTCTTATTTTAATTGGATTGACGATCTTTACATTATTCCCGATTACTGAGTTGATGATCTCGGCTTTAGGATTAATATTAGCTTTTTCTCCGATTAAGCTGGCCTTATTACTTAGTTCTAAATACTTATTATTACAGAGCAGTAAATCTTTTGGAGTGATTATATGCCTGTACCAAGAGATACTGTCGTGCTGGTAAACTGGGTAACCGTCATCGATAAGGATTTGTATGGAATCCGTAATTTCATATTTATCGCGCATAGCTGTCCTGGGTGTCCTTCGTATCGCGTCAAAAATTACTGGTTGAAAGTAAAACAGCCCGGTTCCCTTGTAAGGGCTATTCATATAATGTGGTTTTTCAACTACGCGTTTAACCATTCCGCTTTCATGTAGTGTCATGCCGTAATATAACCCACTAAAACCAGGTTCGAGTGTTTTTTGAGTAATTAATAATGAAGATGCGTTTTTGTAATGTGCTGCCTTTAATAGCTCAGAAATCGGTTGTGCAACAAAATAAATATTCCCTAAAAAAAGCAGGAAAGGAGTTTCAATATATTTTTCCAATTGGCCAATTGCGTGTGCTAATCCAAGGTTCTGTTCTTGCTCGAAATAACTGATATTCATTCCGAAATTTTTGCCATCCTTGAAAAAAGATGTGATTCTTTCTTTGCTATTTTTTACAACGATAATTATTTTTTTTATTCCTGCTTCTCGCATCGATTCGATCTGGTGCAGAATAATCGGCTTGTTGCCAACTTCCAGCATTCCTCTTTGATAGGTATCTTTAAATTCTAAATGATTGTCAGCGACTTCAGAAGCCAATATAACGCCGCATATATCGTTATTGAGAATATTCATCGAAACTCTCCTTGAATTTTACTTATTTTTGCCTTTAGTATATTCAAAAACATTTTTTCCTTTTGCAGCTTGCAATAAGTAATCTTTATATTCGATTATTCTTTGTTTTCGCGGGTTTATAACGTTTTTCCATTCGCCGGGCTTGCCCACGGTGTGGTAATCGCTGAAATCGGTATTTTTATCTATTTCAAAATCGTACTTCTCGGATTCTCTCCAGACTTTGCATCCGGGAAAAGGAACGAAGATATGGATGCTCCAGACATCAGAAGGAGCGTTTTGAATGAACTGTTTAGTTTCTTCGACTGTCCTATCATCCTCCCCTGGTAAACCTACCATAAGCTGAGAACGAACCATCAGGCCGGCATTTTTCGCAGTTTCAATACCGGTTTTGTTCTTTTGAACTGTTATTCTTTTGTCCATCATATCCAGCATTTTTTGTGACCCACTTTCAATGCCGAAAGTTACCCCGACACAACCGCTGGAGCGCATCATTTTATAATCATCTAATTTTAGGTCGTCGGCTCTCGTAAGGCATTGCCATTCGATATCAAGTTTCTTGAGCCCGCCGCAAATCTGAGCCAGACGGTTTTTATTAACCGTGAACATATCATCAACAAAATTTATCCTTCCGACATTATATTTTGAAATTAATTCCTGGACCTCTTCCAATACCCTCTCGGAGCAGACGAAGCGGCATTTAGATTCAGTCATCAGTTGCTGAGAGCAAAATATACAATTATATGGGCAGCCTCTTGAGGTGATCATGGTAAGTTCGCCGTTATTTTTTGGCATTCCCAGATATGCCATAACATCGGCCTGAAGATAGCTAAAAGTATCTATCATGTCTCGGGCCGGAAAGGGCAGATCATCCAAAGTTTTTCTTAAGGGCCTGCGTTTATTTACTTTTACAGAATTATTTTCTTTGTATGCTATGCCCAGAATATCTTTTAAGGCCTTATTTTGCAGAATTTCTAGGAATGTTTCTTCACCCTCTCCTAATACTGCGATATCAAAATCAGTTTCACTTAAAGTCTTTTCCGGAATACTTGTTGGGTGGACCCCTCCAATAATCAACAGTGCATCTTTTTGCCTGGACCTAAGCCTGCTTGAAAGTTTTTTGGCATAAACGTACTGCGGAGATACGCAGGATATTCCATAAACATCGCCTCTGGGGATATACCAATGCTCTTCAGGCATCGCTGCCAGATCCACGATCTGTATATCAAAGCCCTTCTTCTTTAAGAAAGAGCCGATATAAAGGATTCCCAGGCTGTTGCTGACTCTATCGGATATTAACCATGGGCTAGGCAAGCTTATAAGAATAATACGCATTTTTACCTCTTTCCTTTCATTTTTTCCCATTTTATATACTCAATTTTCATTTTACATAATTCAAAAAGGATGCTTGAAACCATTTGGGGCATTTTCCAGAGCTTGAATATTGTGTCACCGGTTTTTCTGGGATAATGCCTGACAGGAATCTCAGTTATTTTAATGTTCATTTTTTTTGCCTGCACGAACATTTGAGTTCCGACAATAATGCTGCCGTCTTGAATCTTGATTGATTTGGCAGCATCCTTCTTAAGTGCCCTAAATCCGCAGTCTACATCATGCAAAGGAAGCTTAAAGAAATAGCGGAATATAAAATTATAGACTTTAGAGAGGAATATCCTTAATAAAGAATCTTGCCTATTTTTTTTCCAGCCTACTACTATGTCATATCCAGAGTTTATTTTGCTGATAAAATCAGGTATATCTTTTGGTTCCTGCTGCCCGTCGGAATCAATTATTATGATTATATCACCTTTTGCACTGTTTATTCCGGTCTTTGTTGCTGAGGCGTATCCCTTGTTTGATAAATGGGTTATTGGTATAATCCTGGACTCAATTTTATTTAAATTTTCAAGGATTGGAAGAGTGTTATCGGTTGAGCCATCATTAACTATTATAATCTCCCAATTCAAGAGAATGTTCTGCAATGCTTTTGCAGTATCTTTAATGACATTTTCAATGATACCTTCTTCATTGTAAGCAGGATAAACAATTGATAAAGTTTTTAATTGTTCCATTATAGTATCCTATAATCTTTTAGCTTGCCTTTTAAGATGATGCAATCTTTACAGATCTCCGGCTTAGTATCAGAATTAAGACTTTTTCTGAAATTAATGTATTTTTTTGAATGCCAAATAGCTTCGAATTTTTGATCTAATAAATTTCCAAAATTAAATAGCCTGGGATCGGGGCAATTGCAGCAAGGCGTTATGAATCCATCGGTAGTTATAAAGCAAGATGTCCAGGGCCAGGTGCAGGTAAGTTCTGTATCTTCAAGCGGCGGCAGGATCAATTTAATGCCGGATAATTTTGCTTGTTCAACTGCTTTTTTAAAGTATTGTTTAACAATCTGTTTGTTCATAGAAAGTAGGGACAAATTTTCCTGAGGATTATTTCCGGGTTTGCTCCAAGATTGCATATTTTGAACAACGATTTCATTTAGTCCTATTTTTTTAGCTAAGGCGACAATATCGGCAAGTTCCTCAAGGTTATCTTTTTGCCCGACTATAACAATTTTTAATCTGGGTTTTAAGCTCGATCTTTGCTTTTTTACTTCAATTAGCGTAGAGATATTCTCAATTACTTTAGGCAGTAGATCCCTGCCTCTTATTTTTTTATAAGTTTGCGTTTTGGCAGCATCAAGTGAAATTCTAATTTCATCTACCTGTAAATTGACCAATAGTTCCGAAGTTGCTTTATCAAAAATTGTAAAATTATCGTTGAAGCATACATAAACCCCTAGAGATTTCAGGTACTTTATCATCTCAGGAAAGTCAGCATTTAATAATGATTCACCGATGCCATGAAGGTGGATTTTTTTGAGGCTTTTGAATTGATCTATAGTTGTTTTAAATGAAGCAAGACTAGTATCTTCGGCTTTGCGTGACCTAGCTACGGTATCACACATAATACAATCAAGATTGCATTTTATGGTTGGCTCTAATTGAATTTCTTTAGGAAGCGTTGGTAGAGTTTCTTTTAACATTTTTTATCCAGTTAATTACAAGTGGGAGTTCTTGGTATATTTGGATCTTAGGCTTGAAGTTCAATAATTTATTAGCCAGGGAGATATCAGCTATTGAACTGCCTGGCTCACCTATTTGCGCAGGTCCGTATTTTTTGAGCTCTTTGCCTTTACCCATGAGTTCTAGCAGTATATCCGCCATGCTGTTAACACTTAGGCCCTTACCGGTACCGATATTGATTATTTCGGATTTTAAGTCCGATTCCATAGCTAAAATATTAGCATCAGCCACATCTTTTACGCAAACAAAGTCCCTTACCTGGTTTCCGTCACCAAAAATAGTTATTGGTTGGTTATTAAGAAGCTGGGTAATAAAAATAGTGATTACTCCTACATAAGGCGTGAAGGTCTGTTTTATGCCGTATGTATTAAAGTAACGTAATGCAATTGCATCAATATTTAAGTTTTTACATATATTTAAACAATACTTTTCAGCTGCTAACTTGCTTATGCCATAAGGAGAATTTGGCTCAACAGGATGTTTTTCATCGATAGGAGTGTATTTTGCCTCTCCATAAACAGCCATTGAGGAAGCATAAATTAGCTTTTTTACACCGGAGTCCTTAAAGGCTTTGAGAATGTTCAATGTGCCCGAAAGATTAGTCTTGGCGTCATCAAAAAAATGGTTAACTGAGTTACGGATACTTACTTTAGCAGCATCGTGAAAAACTATATCGATATCTTTTAATGATTTATTTATAGTTTCCGGATCAAGAATATCGCCGTTAATAAATTTTACATTTTTCGGAATATTGTCGGTGCTGCCGGTTGAAAGGTTGTCAAGGATGGTTACATTGATACCTTTGGCCAGTAATTTTTCAGCAATGTGGGATCCGATAAATCCGGCTCCTCCGGTTATGAGCGCATTTTTATACATCATTATAAGGAAATGTTATAGTTGGTTGTTAGTGAAAAATTAAGCAATTTTACTTCTTTTAGTATATATTAATTTGGGAGTTTTTCAATCAGAAAAAAGAAAAATTTCAGGGAATAGAATTATTCTAACTTATTGTCGCTCAAGTAGTTATATTTTTTCAATTGGAAAGAAGCATATGAATTTTCAGGAAAATTTTTTAAGATTATCTTGCAGACTCTTATTGTATCAACTGGCTTGTTATTTGATGAGTAAAAATCCGCAAGGTTCTGAGCAATTATTTGCCAATTTTTTACAAACCAGGGATTAAGAATGAGTAATTTTTCAGATATTTTTATCTCCATTGCTTTGTTACCTGATTTTTTATATTCATCTAAAAGCCGTAGATAAATCTCAGAAAAAAAGAAAGGATTTTGTTCTCTTAGTATTTTAATCTTAAACCCACTATCGCAAATATTTAACGCTTTATTAAACTGTCCTAAATTTATGTAAGTTAGGGAGATTAATTGGTACATTTTACCGGGATAGACACCGCTTAATTTTTTATACCAAGAAATCGCTTTTCCGATTTCTTTGTTTTTTTCAAACATCTGTCCAATGTTAGTGACAGCTTGAATGTAGAGTTCTCCAAAATTATTATGATCAAGCGCTATGACTTTTGTATAATATTTTTTTGCAGATTTAAAATCATTTAGCGCTCTGTAAACATCTCCTTGTAATAATACTGCATCAGGATAAAGATTGCTGTTATTTTTAATTTCTGATATTAAAGCTAAGGTTTTTTCTATATTATTCAGTTTTAGCTGAATTTTAGCCTCATTTAGTGCTCCCGATTCACTAGTTTCAGGAATTTTTTGCATTTTTTTGTATAGCTTGATAGCAGCTTCATTGTTGCTTAAATTTTCCCAGGATTTTCCAATTTTAACAAAAGCAGAAGAAAGCTTGTATTTATCTACCGGCTTAAGATCTAATACATTGTCTAGCATTTCTTCGGATTTATTTAAAAGCTCTTTTTTAAGGTAGATTTCTGCGCAAGAATAAAATAAGTCTGAGTTTTTAAAACCATTATTCATAAGGGGGTCAAATATTGACAGGGCTTGATCATAATCACCCTTGAGAAAAAATGCCTGACCTAGCATAAAATTAACAATATTGCTGGGTTCAATTAGAAGAGAATTATTGAATTGTTTTATTGCGTCATCAAATTTACGTATATTAAAAAATTCAATACCTGAATAAAAACTTAATTCGGCTGTGTTAGAGAAAACATTTTGAATACTGTTATTTCTCCCCAGCATGGCTGTATTATTAAAATATTTCAAAGCATTAACATAATCATCTTTTCTTAGGTATGAACTGGCAATATAAAAGCAAAATATTTCATAATTTTCCGTCGAAAACGATGAATATGAAATTGCTTTTTGAGAAGTAAATATTACTTTATCATATTGCAAATTTTTATAATAAATTTCACAAAGCGCAAGGTAGGCTTTTGAAAAATTAGGTTTTATTTCTATGGCTTTTTTTAGTTGAGTATCGGCATCGGCAACTTTACTATTTTTTAGGTTGGTCTCAGCACGGGAAAATAAAAGTCCGGAGAATTGATTGTTTAATATCGATAAAAGAGGAATGGATAATATCGAAAAAAATAAGAATAAAAATGTAGTTCTACTGCTTAATTTATGCAATTGTTGACTTTTTACTACAAATAACTGATTCTTCCTTTTTCCGGCAATAAAATAAATTAAATAGCTTAAATAAAATATAAAAAGCGGTATAATTAAATATTTTTCCCAGCTTTCAGACCTTTTTAAGCTAAGGGAAATGGACAACAATATAATTGTTGATGTTATAATCATCCAGCTAAGATCGATATTTTTTTTCTTAGGTATCGAAATTGTATAATAAATTATTAAAGCGGTAAATAGAAGAAAATAAAAGATAATTTGCCCACTATTCAAAAATTTATAACAAGGAAAGGACAAAGTAATTATCCCTAAAAACAAAAGTGCGGGCATAGTATTTTTAAAAATTTGTATTTTTTAATAACGTCAAATCAGACTCGACCATCATCTCAACTAATTCTTCAAACTTAACTTTTGGTTCCCATTTGAGTATCTTTTTAGCTTTTGAATAATCGCCTTTTAAAATGTTTACCTCTGCAGGGCGGTAAAAGTTTTTGTCGATTACTGTATAATCTTTCCAATTTAATCCGGCGTGTTTAAAAGCTAATTCAGCAAACTGTTGGACCGTATAAGTTTCATTTGTTGAGACAACGTAATCATCTGGATTATCTTGTTGCAGCATTAACCACATTGCTTTAACGTAATCTCCAGCAAATCCCCAGTCTCTTTTGGCATCAAGATTGCCAAGCCTTAGCTCTTTGGCGAGCCCAAGCTTAATTTTAGCTACTGTACTGGTTATTTTTCTGGTCACAAATTCATAGCCTCTTCTGGGGATTCGTGATTAAAAAGAATCCCGCTTGAAGCGAATAAGCCGTAGGCCTCGCGGTAATTACGGGTTAATTCAAAACCGGCAACTTTTGAGATTCCATATGGTGAGCGTGGGTGAAATGGGGTTAATTCATTTTGAGGCGTCTCCCTTACTTTCCCGAACATTTCGCTTGAGCCTGCAAAATAAAATTTACATTTTGGAGCTTTTTCTTTCAAAGCCGATAGGACATGATGAGTCCCGTTTATATTGGTATTAATAGTCGAAAATTCGTCCTCAAATGAATAGCTTACAAAACTTTGCGCGCCTAGATGATAACATTCATCTGGCCTTACTTTTTGAATGACATCGAATATACTGGCATAACTCTCTAATGATGCCGGAAGAAGTTTAATTTTTTTAGCGATTCCCCTGATTCTCCAAAGCCTATGCTCAGGATCTTCTAGGGCAACACGACGGACAATGCCGTAAACTTTATAGCCCTTTTCGAGCAATAATTCCGATAAGTAAGAACCATCTTGGCCGGTAATACCGGTGATCAGTGCTTTTTTCATAATTTTCTCCAGTTTTTAAGCTTTTAAGTATTTTAAATATAATGTTAGTAGCAAAATTAATGTTATTAAAGTAATACCGTTAGCAAATATAATTATATAATCATGCAGGTAAAATCCATAAAGCATCCAGCAGGCAACTCCAAGTAAAAACTGCAATATAGTAAGAATGCTTACGTCTTTTACGGATTTATTCTTGGCAATTTTTACTATTTGAGGCACAAACCCAAAAGTGGTTAATGTTGCCCCTATTATTCCGATAATTTTCCAGATCATTATAGAATCTTTTCTTTGATTAAACGTTCGTTACTGTGGATCCAATTATATATATCTTTCAGCGTCTCTTTTGGAGATATTTTTGGCGACCAGCCCAACTCTTTGGTAACTTTTTTGTTATCCGTTAAATAAACTTTAATATCTCCTGGCCGTGTTTTTGTATCTTTACCGATATTTACGCGATTTCCGGTCAATTCCTGACAAATTTTGGTGGTTTCAATCAAGGAAAGGCTATTTTTTATTCCTCCGCCTGCGTTGTAAATTTTTCCGTTAATTTTTTCCAAGCAGTTTAATTCAATATCAATCAGTCTGCAAAGGTCATGTATATGCAGTAGATCTCGTGTTTGTTTTCCTTTACCCCCAAAACCTATATATTTTAAATTGTTTTTAAAGTAATGGGCAAGCATCCAGAAGGTAAAAATTCCCTGATCTACTTTTCCGAATTGCCAGGGTCCGCCGACAACCCCACATCTGTTGATTACGCCTTTTATTCCGCAGCTGTCACAATATTCCTGTAATATCAATTCCGAAGCAAGTTTAGTTGCTCCATAAAGGGTTTTTGGGCCGGTAGTCGTAAATTCTTCATTGATCCCGGGAATTTGCCATTCAAATCTGGTAGATGATTCCCTGGTTTTAAGGTTATTGATCGGCTGATAAGGGTATACCCTGCTTGTGGAAAGAAAAATTATGTCAGCTTTTTGCTTACGGCAGAATTCAAGGCAATTAATTGTGCCGATGAGATTGGTCTCAACGACATAATAAGGATCGTTGTAGCCTGCTAAAACAGAAGGTTCGGCTGAACATTCCAGCATTAAATCTATTTTTGAGCTGAATTTAAAATCCTTGGGGTTACGAATGTCTCCGCGCACGAAGCTTATTCCCTCTTTTTTTAAACGCGGGATATTCAATTCAGAACCGCGGCGGATCAAATTATCCAAAACAAATATTTTAGTTTTTGGGTATTTATTTTTAAGAAAAACCGCTAAATTACTACCGATAAAACCTGCACCACCAGTTATAAGTATGGATCTGTATTTCATATTTTTCCTATCTTTGCGAAGATTCGTTGACGACGAAGCAATCTAAAAAGGGGATTGCTTCGCCCTTTCAGGGCTCGCAATGACATGCTAAGAAGATTTACTACTGTAATTTTTTTGCGTTTCGTAAATCTGTTTTATGGTTTCTTCAATATTATATTTATAATTCCAATCCGGATAATGTGACCTGAACTTTGAAACATCGCTGATCCACCAGATATGGTCTCCAATACGGTTTTTTTCGACGTATTCAATATTCATTTTTTTGCCGCTGATTTTATTGCAGATTTCAACTGCTTCCATTATAGATACATTCGCGAATCTGCTTCCACCTATATTATAGATTTCTCCCATGCGGGGATTTTTGAAAAAGTGATAAAATGCGTTCACCAGATCGTAAGAATGAATATTATCCCTTACCTGTTTGCCTTTATAACCGAATATCGAGTATTTCCTGCCCGTGACCGAACATTTCACAAAATAGGATAAGAATCCATGCAGCTCTGCTCCGGAATGGGCTGGGCCAGTTAAGCATCCACCTCTAAAAATTGCTGTTTTAAGGCCGAAATATTTCCCATATTCTTGAGTCAAGACATCGGCGCTTACTTTTGACGCTCCGAACACACTATGAAGGCAGTTATCTATGCTCATCTTTTCATCGATTCCTTTGTAATATTCATGTTCTTTGGGCAGCTCAAATCGTTTTTCTAGTTCGATTAGGGGCAAAGAATTAGGCCTGTCACCATAAACTTTGTTAGTTGAAGTAAAAATGAAAACAGCTTTGGGGGCGTGATTCCTGAAAGCTTCCAGCATAACCATGGTGCCGACGGCATTGACTGTAAAATCTGTCATCGGTTCTTTTGCTGCCCAGTCATGGGATGGCTGAGCTGCGGCATGGACGATCAAAACAATATCCTGGCCATATTTTTTAAAAAGTTTATTTATCTTATCGCTGTCTCGGATATCTACCGGAACATTTTTAAAATTCTTATATTTATTTTCCAGGCGCTTTTTGTTCCATAAAACGCTTCCATCTGCTCCGAAAAAATTTTTCCGCATATTATTATCAATTCCTATAACGTCAAATCCTTTCTCGCAGAAGAAACTGACTGTCTCGGAACCGATCAATCCACACGATCCTGATACAATTACCGTAGCCATTTATTTTTCTCCAGCTTTTTTTAACAACCAATCCTGATTTTCGATACACCAGCAAACCGTTTTTCTGATCCCTGTTTCAAAATCTATTTCCGCTTTGCATTTTAATTCCCTGCAAATTTTATCCGAATTCAAACTGTAACGGATATCATGCCCCGGCCTGTCTTTGACAAACTCGATTGTAGAATGCGGGGCTTTAAGCAATTTTAGTATGGTTTTAATTACGTCGATGTTTTGTTTTTCAAATCCACTGCCAAAATTGTAGATTTCGCCGTCTTTGCCATTTTTTAAGACGCTAAGTATCCCTTTAGCGCAATCTTCCACAAAAAGCCATTCCCGGATATTTTTTCCCTGCGCGTAAACCGGCACCTTTTGATTTTTGATGATCTTGGAAATTGCCAGAGGGATCAACTTTTCCGGATATTGCCATGGGCCGTAATTATTACTCGGCCTGACTATTATTGCTGGGAAACCAAAAGTCCTGATGTAAGATTTAATTAATAGATCGGCGGCAGCTTTGGAAGCGGCGTACGGGCTATTTGGCTTTAAAGGGAAATCCTCAAAGAATTCGCCTTTTTCAATATCACCATAAACTTCATCAGTTGAAATATGAACAAAGCGGTTAACGGAAAACTTTTTAGCCGCGTCCAGTAATACCTGAGTACCCTTGATGTTAGTTTCAATAAATGCCGAAGCATCAGTAATGCTGCGGTCTACATGGCTTTCTGCAGCAAAGTTGATGATAGCATCCGGCTTTTCTGTTTTTAATATTTTTTCAATTACTGGCCTATTTTTTATATCGGCCTTATAGAACTTTATCTTGTTTTTTACTTCTTTTAATCTTGCCAGATCACCGGCATAAGAAAGTTTGTCTACAACAACAATCTTTAATTTATTTTTAATTGCAACTTTTACAAAAGCGCTGCCAATAAACCCAGCAGCACCTGTAACTAGTATTTTATGTAATTTTTTACGCATTCTTCAAGTACCTCGTGGATATCCCTGACTTTAAATCCGGTTTTTTCCAATTTTTCCGTCGAAAGAAGTAAATTTGTCCTGATTAGGTTAAGATTTTTGTAGTCAAGTATTTCATAATTAAAGCTAGGCACATATTTTTTATAAATATCAAGAAGCTGGGGATATATTAAAGCACCTTTATTGACTGTATTAAAGATGCCCTTAACATCGATACTGATCAAATGCTCAATCATTTTAATGAAATCAGGTATGTAAGTGATTGAATTTTCGATTGAAATTACATTCTTGTACTTAATAAGCTTATCTAAAATATTTTTCGGGCTTGGCCTATTATCCAGCGGTATGCGGATCCTGGCAACAATAATCGGGTATTTTGAAGCCAGAATTTTAAGAGCCGCTTCAGAATATATTTTTGTTCTACTGTAAAAAAGGTCAAAAAAATCAGGAGTAAATTCCTCATCTAAGGGCTTATCATTGGAGTAATCATAATGAAAGATGCAGCCGCTTGAGATATGAATGAGTTTGATATTATTACGCAAGGCAATCTCTGCCAAAATAACCGGAATAAAAGAATTTGCCAAAAGAGCGTCATCTTTGACTAATTCGCAATCATCAACATTGTTTTTCCCGGTAATACCGATGCAGTTAATAATTACTTTTGGATTATAGCGCAGAATCTCATTTTCAGCCTCACTATATTTACTGAAAATTTTATCAGAAATTTCACCGCCCAACTCTTCCTGAATGCGGCCACCAATATAACCTTTGCCCAAAATCAGGATCTTTGAATTATCCATTTTTTAGTATACTCCGTAAATAATTTCCATATTCTATTGGCAGCCCGGTAGAAAGCTTTTCAAGCTGCTTGGCATTGATATAACCCATTCTAAAAGCTACTTCTTCGATACAGCCAATCTTAAGGCCCTGCCTTTCTTCCATTGTTTTAATAAAAATTGAAGCTTCAATCAAAGAATCGCATGTTCCCATATCCAGCCAAGCGTAACCTCTGCCCAAAAGCTTGACATCGAGTTTTTTATTTTTTAAATATTCATTGTTTACGTCTGTAATTTCCAGTTCCCCGCGTTTCGAAGGCTTAATATTTTTAGTAACCTGAATAACGTTATTATCATAAAAATATAATCCTGTTACGGCGTAATTTGATTTAGGCTGTTTAGGCTTCTCAGATATATTTTTAGCTTTTCCCTTAGAATCTAATTCAATAACGCCATATCTGTGTGGATTTTTAACATAATAACCTAAAATCGTCGCGGAATTCTTCTTCGATACGGTTTCATTTAATAATCCGGATAAACCGTATCCATAAAAAATATTGTCTCCCAGGATTAAAGCTACGCTATCATTACCGATAAAATGTTCGCCGATCAAAAATGACTGGGCTATTCCCTGAGGTTTGTCCTGCTGGGCATAAGTTAAATTAATTCCTAAATTTGAGCCATCTCCGAGCAAATCGATGAATTTGGGAAGAGCTTCAGGAGTAGAAATGATCAGGATATCTTTTATCCCGGCGAGCATTAAAGTTGAAAGCGGATAGTAGATCATCGGTTTATCGTAAACCGGCAATAGTTGTTTGCAGACTGCCCGGGTTACAGGGTAAAGCCTAGTACCTTTTCCGCCTGCTAAGATTACTCCCTTCATTTATTTTCTCCTTGGAAAACTGATTATAAAATACTATTGCTTGTCATTCTGGCCCTGAGCTGAAATCGAAGGGGAAGAATCTGTAACGAAGAATAGATCCTTCGTTTCGGCCTTTTGCCTCAGGATGACGTAAAAAATTAAAAAGGTATTAAAACCCCTGATTCAAAGCGTTTTTCTTCCTTTGAAACATTTACCCGAATAAAAAAAGAAGCATTATTTTGCGCTAAAAAAGCGTGGGTACATGTCAATTCGATTCCTAGGTTCTCCATACGGTTATTTTTTAATGCAATTATAACTTTATCGTTTTTATTAAGGGTTATCTGAGTAAAAAAACCGATACTGTGAACCTGGCCCTGGCCATAATCCATATCAAAGTTAACCGATAATTTGCGGCTGAATTTCCAGTCGCCAAAAAGGGTGATAGTCTTCTCTTTTTTAAATTTTCCGGTTTTTAAGCCTATGCCTAAACGGTATTTTATGCAATTTTTTTCAGGATAAAGATTATTGCTTTGCAGGGCAACATTAAAACTAAAAACAGAGTTTGAATCGTTGCTTAAAGTATAATTTAATTTATTTTTTGAAGTGATTCCCCAGAAACCTTCAAATATAATAATATTGTAAGATTTTATTTTAGTTTTAAGGCTGGTTCTTTCGTATTTATAGGTCAATTTCTGATTTTTATTCAGCTCCCAAGCGCCATCAAAAGCCAGGATATCGGGTTGAACCGATCTTTTAAGTAAAAAATTGATCCTATTGAATTCATCTGCTTTCCACAATCCACTAAATTTCAAAAGATGAATGTGGACTAGGCCATCTTTATCATGGCTAGTGACCTCGTAGACAATCTTGGAGCCTTCAGCACCGATAATATCGCCTTTTAAAGTCAATATGTCGCCGTTTTTAAGTTTTAAAGTCAAATTGTGATTCGAATCTAGGCTGTAATTGCCCTCAAAAGATAATTTCTTGGGTAAGCCATATTCTTTCTTAAATGTTATCGGTTCATTGATACGGTAAAGAAGGTTATTATTGTTATCGGTAAGGAATTTTCCGTTGAGAAGATTTTTTTTAGAATTTTTCTTTAAAATAAGCCTGTTATTGTTATCCAGAGAATATTTGATCATTTATTATTAATCGGAATTTTGTAATAATTTTAAGAAGCGCCTTTTACCGACCTTTAGAACAGTTTCATTAGTAACCGTGATTTCCTCTGATTTCAGGACTTCGCCGTTAATAGAAATTCCCCCCTGGGTAAGCAGCCTGCGGGCCTCGTTTTTGCTAGCAACTAATTTAGAGGCGATAAGAATGTCAATAATATTGGCTTTTTCAGAAGAGACTTTAAATTCCTGGATATCTTCGGGGAGTTCTTTGGAACTAAAAACTTTTTCAAAACCTGCCCTTGCCCCTGATGCTTCTTTCTGGGAGTGATATTGGGTTGTAATGATTTCAGCAAGTTTCAGCTTAGCTTCTTTGGGATGCATACTTTTAACTTCGTTTAAGTCTTCGCTTGTAAGAAGCGTAAAATATTTAAACATTAGTTCGTCGGAAATAGACATAAGTTTACCAAAAATATCTTTAGCGGGTTCATTAATTCCGATATAATTGCCATAGGATTTGCTCATCTTTTGTATTCCATCAGTGCCTTCAAGTAATGGCATCGTCAAAACTATCTGCTCTTCTTGTTTGAAATCTTTTTGCAGTTCCCTGCCCATGAGTAGATTGAAAATTTGGTCTGTTCCTCCGATTTCAATATCTGCCTTAAGCATTACCGAATCATAACCTTGCAATAATGGATACATAAATTCCGATAGATATATCGGCCTACCCTCTTTTACTCGGTTTGCGAAATCGTTGCGTTCAAGCATTCTTGTGGCGGTGTAATGGGTCATGAGCTGGGCAAATTCAAGGCCGTTCATTTTATCAAACCATTGACTGTTAAAGACAACCTTTAATTTATGAATATCTAAAACTTTGGAGACTTGTTTTTTGTAGGTTTGCGCGTTTTTAGCTACTTCTTCGGGAGTGAGTTGCTTTCTAAGTTCTGACCTGCCTGTGGGATCGCCAATGCGGCCGGTAAAATCACCTATTAAAAAAAATACGTTGTGGCCTAAATCTTGGAATTGGCGTAATTTTTGCAGAAGGACGGTGTGTCCCAGGTGCAAATCCGGGGCTGTAGGGTCAAATCCAGCTTTTATATTTAGAGGCTTATTTTCTGAAATACTTTTCTCTAGCTTCTTCTTTAATTCTGCTTCAGAAATAATCTCAACCGCGCCGCGCTTGATAACTTCTAGTTGTTGATCGATATTTTTTATCATTTATTTTTATCCACACCGTATGTGTCCCCTTTGGACACATACGGTGTGGACGTAGGGGAACTTCTATATCTTCGCGCTCAAGCCGATTTTGGCTTGCTCGACATCAACCTTCATCACTTTAGCCTGGACCTTATCTCCGGGCTTAAGTGCTGCCACCTTATCTTTATCAATTTCACTTGCGTAGATAAGGCCTTCGAGTTCATCAGTGATCTTGACAAATACGCCAAAATCGGTAATGCTGACTACCTCGGTATCAAGCATGGTATCCAGAGGATACTTAGCAGCGATTTCCGGCCAAGGATTGGTCTGTAGTTGTTTTAGGCCTAAAGAAATACGCCTGTTTTGCGCATCAACGGCTAAAACGACCAAATCAACTTTCTGGCCTTTTTTCATGATATCTTGCGGATGGGAGACTCTTTTAGTCCACGACATATCGGAAATATGGATCATACCTTCTAAGTTGCCATCCAGTTCAACAAATGCGCCATAATCAGTAAAACCTCTAACTTTGCCTGAAACTTTACTGTTTATAGGGTATTTGCTTTCAGCTTCAAGCCAAGGATTCTGCTCTAATTGTTTTAAGCTTAAAGAAATCCTGCGTGAATCTTTATCAACACTCAAAACCTGAGTCTCGAGCATATCGCCGACTGCGAACATTTCGCTTGGGTTATTGACTCTTTTTGTCCAGGATATCTCGGAAATATGGATCAATCCTTCGATACCTTTTTCAAGCTCAACAAAAACTCCATAAGGAAGTATGTTTACTACTTTTCCTTTAATTTTGGAGCCAATAGTGAATTTGCCTTCAACATTTTGCCATGGGTCAGGGAATCTTTGTTTTAAACCTAGTGAAACTTTTCCTGATTCTTTATCCATGTTCAAGATAACCACATCAATTTTGTCGCCTAAGGCTACAATCTCTGAAGGATGGCTAATCTTTGACCATGACATATCGGTAATGTGCAATAATCCGTCCACACCGCCTAAGTCGATGAAAGCTCCAAAATCAGTAATAGCTTTGACTAATCCGGGATGGATAGCTCCAACTTTTAATTCCAGCCAGATTTTTTCTTTGGCCACTTCTTTTTCTTTGTGCATAGCTTCGCGGCGTGAAAGAATAATCGAGTGCCTTAAGTTATTGACTTTGACAATTTTAAACTTGAATGTCTTGTTTAAAACGTCTTTGTCTGCCATGCCTTTGAATGCGGATAATGATGCAGGCAAGAAACCTTCAATGCCCATAACATCAACCAAAAATCCGCCTTTGACTTTTTTAGCCGGTTTTCCTTCAACCAGATCGCCTTCTTTTTGATTTTTGACGATCTTGTCCCAACCTTTAATGCGCAAAGCTCTTTCCCTTGAAAGGGTGATAATGCCTGCGTCATTTTCGATATTTTCCACAAGGAAATCCAATTCTTTGCCGACTACCAGGTCTTCTTTTGAAAATTCCGCAATCGGAACTATTCCTTCGGATTTGAAACCAACATCAACCAAAACTTCTTTTGGTTTGATTGATACAATTGTCCCTTTTGTAATCTGCCCTTCATTGATTATTTTTACGCTTTGGGCATAAAGCTGTTCAAGTGTTGCTCTGTCCATTTATATCTCCTAATGAGTTACATAACACCTTTCATGCTAGCCAGTATGCGCGCACTAGGCAATAATGCTTTCTGCCTTGATGCCTTTGAATGGGGTGTTAATATTGTTATTTTTTGTTAGTACTTAGTTTGAACCCGAATTACTATGCTTAACTAATGAATTATTAATTCATATTTGCTAAATGCCTAATGCTTTCCATGATTTTAAGCGAAGCATCGTGATACGGCATCCCCCTTTCTATAAAGATTTGTTTACCGAAGCGGACATGAATATCAGCCGGCCGTATAAATTTAGCGTCTTTCGGCATTGCTTTGTCCGCACCTTTAATAAAAACCGGTATTACCGGAACTTGTGTTTTAGAAGCCAGGAATCCAACCCCGTCCTGAACTTTTGAATTTTCGATATGATCTCTTTTTCCGCCCTCAGGAAATAATAACAGAGCTTTCCCTGAATTCAATCTATTAATCGCTTCTTTTATGGCTGAAATATCCGGCTTTTCTCTGTCAACCGGAAAAGCGCCCCATTGGCGGAACATCCAATTCCAAAACTTACTGGCAAAAAGTTCTTTCTTTGCCATATAATTTAATTTTCTTGTTATACAAGTCCCCACCAAGAATGGGTCCATGTTGCTGATATGATTGCTGGCTAAGATAAAAGCGCCTTTGCTGGGAACATTTTCACTGCCTTGGACCTTTACCCTACAAATCATTCTCGATAAGATAAAAGATAACAGCCAACCCAATCTGTAGAGCATTTTTTATAATGTTTTAGGGTTAAAAATCATTTTTCTGCCCAGTTCAACAAGTTTATTTGCCGTGCTCTGGCTTTTTGCTTCGGAATAAACTCTCATTATCGGCTCTGTGCCAGAACCGCGGAACATAAGCCAATTACCTTCAGAGTCGATTAATTTTACCCCATCGCCGTCTTTTACATCAACAACATCTTTATCTAAAAGTTTCTTTGTATTCCTAAAATCCTGAATATTCACATTAAGGTCCTTTAATGCGAAGTGATCTTTTTCATAATAATACCTACCGTACTCTTTTTCCATTTCTTCAAGGATCTTTGCGATAGTTTTTTTGCGGTAAACCATCATTTCTAAAAGCAAAAGGCCGGCTAAAGAACCATCTCTTTCAGGAATATAATTCTTAAAACCCATACCGCCTGCTTCTTCTCCGCCAACAACAATATTCTCATTGATCATTAATTCTGAAATATATTTAAACCCCACTGGAGTTTCGTAAAGCTTAAGGCCCAGCTTTTTAGTAATATTGTCGAGCATATTTGTCCCGACAATAGTCTTGACTACTCCACCTGTCATTTTGCGGTCCTGGGTTAGATGCAGGATCAAAAGTCCGAGTACTTTTTGCGGGTTGATGAATTCGCCTTTCCCAGTAAAAGCAGCTATCCTGTCGGCATCACCGTCTAAAACCAGGCATAGGTCATATTTACTTTTCTTTAATAGGCTCTGAGTACCCAGAAGATTTTCCAAAACCGGTTCCGGCCTTAATCCCCCAAAGGAAGGATTGACATCCCGGCGGATAAAATCAACTTTGATATTTGTCGATTTAAGCACGTCTGCAATATAACCATTACCACTGCCATGCATAGGATCGACTAAAATTTTGAATTTAGCTTTTTTAATCGCTTTAAGATTGATATATTTTTTTAAGAAAGCAACGTATTCCTTGGTCAAGTCCGCTTTAGTAACAGTGCCGATACGGTCTTTTTTGGCAGTATTTGGCTCAACGATAAGTTTTTCGACTTCTTTGGTAATATCTGTACCTGCCGCTCCGCCCAGGTTAGTCTTAATTTTAATGCCGTTATATTCCGGGGGATTGTGGCTGGCTGTGATCATAACTCCAGCGTCTAGCTTCTTAATTTTCACAGCGTAGCTAAGTGTGGGTGTAGGCACTGCTTTGTCCGATAAAATAACATCAATGCCGTTTTGAATCAAGACATCTGTGACAATTTTAGCGTATTGAGCGGAAAGAAAACGGGTATCGTATCCAACGGCCATTTTCGGGCTTGGTAGTTTTGCGTTATAATAATCAGCGATTGCCTGCGCGACCCGTTTGACATTCTCAAATGTAAACTTGTCGCTTATGACTTCTCTCCATCCGTCGGTACCGAATTTAATCACATCTTTTTGTTCGCACATCGCAGTCTCCTTATAGCACTTGTATAATTTTTAGATTTAAAAATATATGAGCCGGCAGCCAAAATATTGGCTCCTGCTTCAACTACTAATTTTGCTGTGTTTTCGTTAATTCCTCCGTCGACAGAAATATCGCCTTTGAAAATCGCGCGTAATTTTTTGATCTTATCAATTGAGTTCATGATAAAATCCTGTCCTCCGAAACCGGGATTTACCGACATGACAAGCACAAAGTCTACATATTTTAACACCGGAATAATTTTAGTCAATGGCGTTGATGGGTTCAAAGATATACCGACTTTAACCTTCTTTTTCTTTAAAATTTGGCTCTGAGCCTTAAGTTCAGCTATAGAGATAGTTTCAATATGAAAAGTTATCATATCACTTCCGGCATTGACAAAAGGTACGACAAAATTTTGCGGATTCTCGATCATTAAATGGACATCAAGAGGTAATCTTGTGCTTTTCTTTAAATCTTTTACCACCACCGGACCAATAGTAATATTTGGGACAAAATGCCCGTCCATTACATCAACATGGATCAAATCAGCTCCCGCTGCCTTGACCTTCTTTAGTTCAACGTCCAGTCGGCTGAAATCAGCGGATAAAATTGATGGGGCAATTTTAATTTTCATCTGTACAATTTCCTTTTAATAATATAATTATATACTCCTTCGGGTACTAAATACCTGAAAGATTTATCAGCTTTAGAAGCTTCTCTTACCTCAAAACCGGAAATGTCCACAGCTCTTATCGAAACAGTTGATATATAATCCGGTATTTTTTCAAGCGGGTAACCCGGCCTGGTTGCGACTACAAATTTAACTATTTTTAAAATTTCTTCTAAATCTTTCCACTCTGCCAGATATTTAAGCAAGTCGGAACCTGAAATAAAATATAATTCATCTTTAGGGTGGAGTTTCTTAAAGTCCCTGACAGTATCGATCGTATAAGACCGCCCCTGTCTTTTGATCTCTAGGTCTGAAACCGAAAAATGATTATTGCCTTTAATGGCAATTTTGATCATTTTAAAACGGTCTTGTGCGCTGGCTATTTCAGACTTATCTTTATGCGGCGGTAAATATGTAGGCATAAAAATAATTTTATCAAGGTTTAGTTTTTCTCTGGCTTCTTCCGCCAATATCAAGTGCCCGGCATGGATCGGATTAAAAGTTCCGCCTAAGATGCCAACTTTCACTTTCGCACCTGCCCATTACCAAAAATAACATATTTATAAGTTGTTAACTCTTCAAGGCCCATCGGTCCGCGGGCGTGTAATTTATCAGTTGAAATCCCGATTTCAGCACCCAAGCCAAATTGATACCCATCTGTAAATCTTGTTGAAGCATTGGTATAAACACAGGCTGAATCAACTTGATTTACGAATTTCATGGCAAAATCATAATTTTCGGTGACAATCGTGTCAGAGTGGTGAGAACCAAAATTATTTATATGGTCAATCGCCTCTTTAAGATCGTTTACCACTTTAACTGAAAGCTTTAGATCCAGATATTCTGTCTGGTAATCTTTTTCCGTGGCTTTTTTGGCGCTGGGCATGATTTTTCTGGTTTCAGCGTCACCGCGGATCTCTACACCGGCAGCTTTAAATTTCTTAAGCATTGACTTTAAAAATTTCTTTGCGATTTTTTTGTGTACCAGCATGCTTTCCATTGCGTTACATACTCCAGGCCTCTGAACTTTGGCATTGAAGCAAATATTTTCAGCCATCTTTAGGTCCGCGTATTCATCAACATAAACATGGCAGATGCCTTTATAATGCTTAATCACCGGGATACGAGAAGATTCTACGACTTTTTTAATTAAACCTTCTCCACCTCGAGGAATAACTACATCGATATAATTATTTAACTTCAGAAGTTCATCGATTGCCGCTCGGTCTTTGGTACAGATTAAGCTAATAACGCCTTCCGGAATGTCATTTACCATAAGAACTTCTCTTAAAATTTCATAAATTGCGAAATTTGAGTTCAAAGCTTCGCTGCCGCCTCTTAAAATAACGCTGTTGCCTGCTTTAAAACATAAACCAATGCAGTCAGAGGTTACATTTGGCCGAGATTCGTAAATTATTGCTACAACACCTATCGGGGTGCGGACTCTATGGATCCATAATCCGTTAGGCCTTCTCCAGGCAGTAATGACATTGCCAATTGGATCCGGCAGATTGGTTAATTCTAATAAAGAATTCGCCATATCCTGGATTCGTTTTTCATTGAGGGTCAGCCGGTCGATCAAGGGCAAGGCCAGGCGTAATTTTTTAGCTTCAGCGACATCTTTTAGATTGGCTTCAATAATCGAATATTTGTGCTCAAGCAGAGCTTGCGCCATTTCCTTTAAAACCTTATTCTTGGTTTCAGAGTCAATGCCGGCAAGTACTCTTGATGCTTCTTGTGCTTTTTTAGCTAGATTTTTAAGTTCGGTTTTTAGGTTCATAATTTTTATCATCGTGAGCTACGTTTTGTCATTCTGAAGCGCCATGTTTTTTGGCGCCGAAGAATCTAGATTCTTCGCTTCGCTCAGAATGACGAACGAGCAATCTACTTCAAAATTACTATATTATCGCAGTGGATAACTTCTTTTTCTGTGCGTTTACCCTTTATTTTCTCAACCATTCTGTAAGAGATTGAGCATTTACCGCGGGCAAACTCCTTATTTTCCTGGTCAGTAATGCTGATAATGTCGCCCTCTTCAAATTTACCCTCACTATCCTTGATTCCTACAGAAAGCAAGCTCTTTTTATTAAGCAGAGCTTTTTTTGCCCCATCGTCGACAATAATTTTGCCTTTAGGTTTAGAGCCAAAAGCGATCCAGCGATCTTTTGCGGCCAGGCTTTCTTTTTTAGAAAGAAAAACTGTCCAATTTCCTCCCGAAACAGGGTCTTGGGTAATATCTGAAATAACATTATCTGTTTTTCCGTTGGCGATCACGCATAAAATACCGGAATCAACTGCGATTTTTGCCGCCTCAATTTTAGTGATCATACCTCCAACAGAAGTATTTTTATCCGTTGGCCTGGCCAATGAACGCAGCCCTTCATTTATCTCTTCCACAAAATTAACTACGGTTTTTTTATCTTTCATTAAAAGCCCGTCGACATCCGAAAGCATGATCAAAAGATCGGCGTTTATTAAACTGGCAACCAAAGCAGATAAACGGTCGTTATCTCCAAATTTGATCTCTGCGGTAGAGATTGTATCATTTTCATTTATGATCGGAACACTTTTAAGTTTTAAAAGTGTGGAAATTGTATTTTTAGCGTTTAAATACCGGCTGCGGTCATCAAAATCTTCCCAAGTCAGAAGGACTTGAGCACAAGTTAATTTATTATCCTTAAAAATTCGGCTGTATGAATCCATAAGCGCGTTTTGACCTATGGCCGCGGCAGCTTGCAAAACTGGTAATTCTTTTGGACGAGATTTTAGGTCCAGGATACGCATGCCTAGAGCAATGGCGCCTGAGGAAACGATAACAACTTCATGGCCGGAATTTATCAAAGCGCTGATCTGGCTGACAGTATGGTTTAAAAGAGAAAAATTCAAGCATTCTTTGCTTGAGCAAAATAAGCTTGATCCGACCTTTACTACTATTCTTTTATAATTTTTCCCAGATTGCTTCAATTAATTCCTCCAGTCCAATTTTATTCAGTGCTGAAATGGGGATAATTTTCTTTTTTACTACTTTTTTAAACTTTTTTAAATTAGCTTCCGCGCCATCCAGATCCATTTTATTTGCCACTAAAATCTGTGGTTTTTTAAAAACTTCAGCGCTGTAACCTCTTAATTCTTCGTTAATGACTTTATAGTCGTGGATTGGATTCCTACCTTCGCTTGAGCCCATATCCACCATGTGTACTAAAATTTTTGTGCGTTCAATATGCCTTAAAAATTTATCTCCCAGGCCTCTTCCTTTTGCAGAGCCTTCGATCAATCCTGGGATATCGGCAATGACGAATTTATTCTCATCCTTAATAACTACTCCCAAGACAGGAAATTTGGTGGTAAATGGATATGCCGCAATTTTTGGATGCGCATTTGAGATGTTTGAAATAAGTGTCGATTTTCCGGCATTGGGATATCCTACAACACCGACGTCAGCGATGAGCTTTAAATCAAGAATTAGCTCTTTTTCTTCACAAATTTCAGGGTCTGTTACCTCAATTGAATGCCTGTGCTGATTACCTCTGCCGCCTTTTCCGCCTTTTGCT
>Ga0172375_10000572_pt1 | contig 58618 bp, 58 predicted proteins | sample LakKiv1m_FD_114537 | JGI IMG/M metagenome (GOLD analysis project Ga0172375, IMG submission 114537) | Freshwater microbial communities from Kabuno Bay, South-Kivu, Congo - kab_092012_11.1m | ecosystem: Environmental > Aquatic > Freshwater > Lake | place: Democratic Republic of the Congo...
CTCGGCCCTCGTTCAACGAGGCGGGCCGAGACATGGGCACGACCCGTCCGCGGCACGCCCGCGGGTACGACACTGAGCAGTGTGTGGGTGAAGCCGCCGCGGGGCGACTGCGGATGTCCCAACAACGAGCCCGTCTCAACGCGCGCTGGAAAACCACGCGCGGACAGACACTTGAGAACGCCCTGGGCACAGGGCGCGCCGGGCCTGTGCAGAAGAAGAACAACGAGAGTCGCGCAAAAGCCTTGTGGAATGGGCCTTGGGACCGAGTCTGTCACAGGGTTTGTCACAACATTTGTCTCAATCAGGTGTGACAAACGGACGGGTGAAAGGCCCGGATTTGCTGGTCCTTATGGGTGCCGTGATCGTCGGGCGCCCCGGTGAAGCGGCGGCCGTTCCGGCGGCCATGGGCACACGCCCGGGCACAACACGCGCCACGCCGTGGTGTGCCCTCGCTGGGGCGTAGCGTTTTGAGAACACTGGCTCTTCGGCGTGCGGAGAGCCTCAATCGACCCGAGCGGCTTGTACCGGAACTTGCCTATCGTTTGACGGCGTGCGCGATCACCTTGCGCATCACCGTCGGCAGGGCGCGGTCGGTCAGACGGTCGAGCGGGCACCAGCTCGCGCCCGCGACCCGCTCGCCGAGCCGCCCCGTCGTCGCCGTGGCGCGCGCCACGGCCAGCTCGAGGTGGAAGTGGGTGAAGGTGTGGCGCACCAGGCCGTCCATCACCTGCCAGCGGGCCGGCACCGGCGCCTCGGCGAGCGCGCTGGCCTCGACCAGCCGGCCCTCGCGCCAGGCGCTGGACGGGACCTCGTCCATGCCGCCGAGCAGGCCCTTGGTGGGCCGCTTGCGCAGCAGGATGGCGCCGTCCCGGCGGGCGAGCACGAAGGCCAGCCCGCGCCGCGTCGGCTTCTCGGCCCTGGGGGCGCGCCGCGGCAGGTCCTCGGCGATGCCCTGCTTGCGGGCCTTGCAGGCGGCGATCAGCGGGCAGAGGACGCAGCGTGGGCTCCTCGGCGTGCACACCGTGGCGCCGAGATCCATCATCGCCTGGGCGTAGTCGCCGGCGCGGCTTTGCGGCACGAGCTTCGCGGCGCGCATCGCGATCTCGGGTTTGGCGTCGGGCAGCGGCGTCTCCAGCGCCAGCAGCCGGGCGATCACGCGCTCGACATTGCCGTCGACCGCCGAGGCGGGGATGTCGAAGGCGATCGCCCGGATGGCCGCCGCCGTGTAGGGGCCGACGCCGGGCAGCGCGCGCAGGCTCGTCTCTTCCTCGGGGAAGCGGCCGCCGTGCCGCCCGGCCACGGCGCGGGCGCAGGCGTGCAGGTTGCGGGCGCGGGCGTAGTAGCCCAGCCCCGCCCAGGCCGAGAGCACCTCGTCGAGCGGCGCGGCGGCCAGCGCCTCGACGGTGGGCCAGCGCTCGACGAAGCGGCGGAAATAGTCGCCCACCGTGGCGACGGTGGTCTGCTGCAGCATGATCTCCGACAGCCAGACGCGGTAGGGCGCCGTGCGCTCGCCCGGGGCGGCGCGCCAGGGGAGGGTGCGACGATGACGATCGTACCAGGAGAGCAGTCGGTCGGCGTGAGTCATGGTCAGGTAGGGGAGCGTGGCCTACCATACGGACCGGAGTTTGAAAGGGTCCATGCGGGAAAACGGTTTCCGTGCGATCGGCGGTCTGGCCCAGAAGCTCACGTCCGGCATGGCCCGCGGCGGAGCGAAAGGGGGCCGCGGCGCCGCGCTGGCGCGCCTCAAGGCGGACTGGGCGGCGGTGGTCGGGCCGGAGCTGGCGCGCACCACGCGGCCCGAGGCGCTGCTGGCCGGCCGCGGCGGCCGTGCCGGCACGGCGTTGCGGCTCAAGGTGTCGGGGGCGGCGGCGCTCGAGGTCCAGCACAGGAGCGGCCAGATCGTCGAGCGGGTGAACGCCTATTGCGGCCATAGGCTGATCGACGAGGTGCGCCTGGTGCAGGGCGCGATCGCCCCGCCGCCGGCGGCGCCCGCCGTGGCGCGTCCCGATCCGGCGACCGAGCGGGCGATCGCCGGCCGCGCGGCGGCGGTGAAGGATCCCGAGCTGCGGGCCGCCCTGGCGAAGCTCGGTGCGCGCATCGCCACCGGCCGGCGCAATGTCCTGATCGCGGGCCTCGGCGCGCTGTTCGTCGCCGACGAGCTCGGGGCGCAGTCGCCGGCGAAGTATCTCGATCCGCAGCCGGACGATCACGTGCTGGGCAGGCCCGACGCGCCCAACATCCTGATCGACTACGCCTCGTTCACCTGTCCGTTCTGCGCCACCTTCAACGCCGCGGTGGTGCCGGTGCTGAAGCGCGAGTGGATCGAGACCGGCAAGATGCGGCTGATCCACCGCCACTTCCCGTCGGACGCCCTGGCCACGCGGGCGAGCCTGCTCGCCGAATGTGCCGGCAAGGAGCAGTTCTTCGCCGCCGTCGACACGCTCTTCCGCACCCAGGTCCAGTGGCTGACCGCCCCCGACCCGGCGGCCGAGCTGATGGGCGTTCTGGCCGGGCAGGGCGTCACCCGGGAGGCGGCAGCGGGCTGTGTCGCCAACGACCGGCTTTTGGACAAAGTCGTCGCCGATGTGCAGTCCGGCCAGATGCTGGGGGTGAGCGCCACCCCCACGATTTTCATCAACGAGCAGAACTACGGCACCCCCGGCGGCGCCGACGCCATCGCAGCAATTTTACGCCAGGTGGGGCGGTAAACGTTTGACTCCCCACAGGCGTAATTCCCAAGATGTAGTGGAGAGGAAGACGGAATGCGGAATATCTTGATCGTCGCCGGCGGGGTCGTGGCGGTGGCCGCGATTGTGGCTGGCGTCTATTTCGGCACCCGTCCGCCCGCCCCCGGCCCCGCGCCGGTGGCTGCGATGTCGACGGCCGACAAGGCCGCCCTGGCGACCGTCCAGCCGGGCGACCATGTGCTGGGCGATCCCAAGGCGCCGATCACGGTGATCGAGTATGCCTCGCTCACCTGCTCGCACTGCGCCCATTTCCACACCCAGATCCTGCCCGAGATCAAGAAGAAGTGGATCGACACCGGCAAGGTGAAGCTGGTCTACCGCGACTTCCCGCTCGACCAGGTGGCGGTGAAGGCCGCCCAGATCGCCGAGTGCGCCGGCAACGACCGCTACTTCGCTGTCCTCGACATCATCTTCCGCGGCCAGCCGCAATGGGCCACCTCGTCCGATCCGCTGGCCGAGCTCGCCAAGCCGCTGCGCATCGCCGGCATGGGCGAGAACGAGATCAAGGCGTGCCTCGCCAACGAGGCGATGGGCAATGCCGTCATCAAGGATTACCAGGGCGGCGAGGCGCTGGGCGTGAATTCGACCCCGACGCTCTTCATCAACGGTCAGCTCTATCGCGGGTCGCGCGCGATCGACGAACTCGACGGCGTGTTCGGCAAGCTTGCCAAGTAAGCAACAGAGATAAGCAACAGACGAGCGTGGTGTAGATGGTCCAGTTCGACAAGCTCCGGCTCTCCGGCTTCAAGTCCTTCGTCGATCCGACGGAACTCGTCATCGAGGCCGGCATGACCGGCATCGTCGGGCCCAACGGCTGCGGCAAGTCGAACCTCGTCGAGGCGCTGAAGTGGGTGATGGGCGAGACATCGGCCAAGCAGATGCGCGGCTCGGAGATGGAGGACGTCATCTTCGCCGGCACCGGCCAGCGGCCGGCGCGCAACATCGCCGAGGTGATGCTGAGCCTCGACAACAAGACGCGTACCGCGCCCGCCATGGTGAACGACACCGACCAGCTCGACGTCGTGCGCCGCATCGAGCGCGGCCACGGCTCGGCCTATTCGGTGAACGGCCGCGAGATCCGCGCCCGCGACGTGCAGACGCTGTTCGCCGATTCGGCGACGGGCTCGCGTTCGACCGCCCTGGTGAGCCAGGGCCGCATCGGGGCACTGATCAACGCCAAGCCGGCCGACCGCCGCACCATCATCGACGAGGCCGCCGGCATCACCGGCCTCTATGCCCGCCGCCACGAGGCCGAGCTGCGGCTCCGCGCCGCCGAGCAGAACCTCGCGCGTGTGCAGGACGTGCTGGTGGCGCTCGAGGAGCAGCACAAGGGCCTGAAGCGCCAGGCCCGCCAGGCCAGCCGCTACCGCAACCTGTCGGATCACATCCGCCGTGCCGAGGCATCGGTGCTGGCGCTGAAGCTCGCCAATGCCGAGCGCGAGCTGGCCGATGCCGGCGAGCGCCTGAAGGAGGCGGAGGCGCAGGTCGCCGACCTGACGCGCCTTGTGGGTCTTGCCACCACGGCGCAGGCCGAGGCCGCGACGGCGCTGCCGCCGCTGCGCAACGACGAGGCTGCCGCGGCCGCGGCACTGCAGCGTCTTCGCGTGGCGCACGATGCTCTGACGGCCGAAGCCGAGCGTGTCGCCGCCGCCCAGCAGGAGGCCGAGACGCGGCTCGCCCAGACCGAGCAGGACCTCGCCCGCGAGCAGGGCCGCAAGGGCGATGCCGAGACCGCCATCGGCGATCTCGACGGCCAGCGCGGCCGGCTCGAGGAGGAGCGGGTCGGCGAGGAGGATCGCGCCGCCGCCGCCCAGCAGGCGCGAGACACCGCCCATACCGAGACCACCACGGCCGAGACCGAGCACGATCGCCTCAACCGGCAGATCGCCGACGACGAGGCCCTGCGCCAGAGCGTGAGCCGCGAGATCGCCGAGCTGCAGGATAGGCTGCGCCGCCTGTCGGTGCGCCGCGACGAGGTCGCGGCCCAGCAGCAGCAGGTCCAGAGCGAGCTTTCGAGCCTGCCGGCGCTGCCGGACGTCGAGGCGGCGCTCGACGCCGCCCGGGCCGCGCTCGAGGAGGCGCGACAGAAGGGCCAGGAGACGATCGACGCCGCCCGCGAGGCCGAGCGCTACGAGTCCGACGCCGCGCGCGCGGCCGCCGCCAAGGCCGAGGCCGAGCGCCTCGACATGGAACGCGCCCGCGCCGCCGAGCGTCAGGCCGCCGAGGCGAGCCACGCCACGGCCGTCGAGACCCTGCAGAAGACCAACGCGCGGCTGACCAAGCTGCGCGCCGAGGAGGCGGGCGTCGCCGCGGCACTCAAGTCCGCGGCGGATTCGCTCTGGCCGCCGCTGCTCGATGCCGTGACCGTCGAGCCGGGCTTCGAGAAGGCGCTGGGCGCGGCGTTCGGCGACGAGCTCGAAGCCTCGTCCGACCGCGGCGCGCCGACCCACTGGCTGCCGCTCGAGCCGCTGGCCGATACGCCGGCGCTGCCGGAAGGCGCGACGCCGCTTTCCGCGCACGTCCAGACGCTACCGGAGCTCGCCCGCCGCCTCGCCTTCATCGGCATCGTCGCCGACGACGCGACCGGCGCGGCGCTGCAGCCCGGCCTGAAGCCCGGCCAGCAGCTCGTCACCGCCGAGGGCGCGGTGTGGCGTTGGGATGGCTACACGATGCGCGCCGGCGCCCCCTCGACGGCGGCCGTGCGCCTCAGCCAGCGCAATCGCCTCGCCGAGATTCGCTATCAGATCGAGGGCGTGGTCGCCGAGCAGACCGTCGAGCAGGCTCGCGCCGATGCCGAGAAGACCTGGCTCGCAGCGGCTCGCGATGCCGAAAAGACCTGCGTCGAGCAGGCCCGGGCGCACGAGCGCGCCGTGGCCGAGGCGGCGCGCCGCAAGACGCAGGATGCGGGCGAGGCGACACGCGCGGCCGAGCGCGCCGCCCGGTCGGCCATCGCCACCGCCGAGTCCGCCGCCACGCAGGCGCGTGACCGCCATGTCGAAGTGGCGCGCCGTACCGACCAGCTTCGCACGCGCCTGGCCGGCATCGAGACGACCGTGACCGAGGTCGCGGGCGACATCGCCGATGCCGAGATGCGCCGCACCTTCCGCGAGGCGCGCCTCTCTTCGATCTCCGACACGCAGGCCGATCGCGTCGCGGCGGGGGCGTTGCGCGCCCGCATCGCCGAGCTGCGCGCCGCGCTTGTCGAGGCCGAAGGCAACTGCGAGCGGCTGGCCCGCGAGTCGGCCCTGCGCATCGAGCGGCTGGCGCAGATCGCCCAGGACCGCGAGGGCTGGAGCAAGCGGCTGGGCGACGCCGACGGCCAGATCGTCGAGCTCGACGCCCGCCGCGAGCAGACCCAGGCTGCGATCGCCGAGCTGGCCGCCAAGCCGGCCGAGATCGACGCCAAGCGCATGGCGCTGGGCGAGGAGATCGCCAAGGCCGAGGCCAACCGCCAGGAGGCGGCCGATCGGCTGGCGATCGGCGAGACGCGCCTCGGCGAGGCCGACAAGGCACTGAAGCAGGCCGAGACCGAGATGGGCCAGGCGCGCGAGAGCCGCGTCCGCCGCGAGGGCCTGATGGAGCAGGCGACCAAGGATCGCGAGGCGGTGGTCGAGCGCATCGTCGAGCGGCTGCGCTGCGAGCCGGATGGCGTGCTGGCACTGGCCGAGGTCCAGTCGATCGAGGAACTGCCGGAGCTCGAGAAGGCCGAGCACAAGCTCGAGCGCCTGGTGCACGAGCGCGAGACCATGGGCGCGGTGAACCTGCGTGCCGAGGAAGAGGCCAACGAGCTCGAGCAGCAGATCACCGGCATGACGACCGAGCGCGACGACCTGATCGCCGCCATCGGCCGCCTGCGCCAGGGCATCCAGAGCCTCAACCGCGAGGGCCGCGAGCGCTTCCTCGCCGCCTTCGAGCAGGTGAGCGGCCACTTCCAGCAGCTCTTCACCAAGCTGTTCGGCGGCGGCAAGGCCGAGCTCCGCCTCACCGAGTCGGAGGATCCGCTCGAGGCCGGCCTCGAGATCCACGCTTCGCCGCCGGGCAAGAAGCTGCAGGTCATGTCGCTTCTTTCGGGCGGTGAGCAGGCGCTGACGGCACTGTCGCTGTTGTTCGCGGTATTCATGACCAACCCGGCGCCGATCTGCGTGCTGGACGAGGTGGACGCGCCGCTGGACGATCTGAACGTGGAGCGCTTCTGCGGTCTGGTGAACGACATCGCCGGTCGCACCGACACGCGCTTCCTCATCATCACCCACCATCGCGTCACCATGGCGCGCATGGATCGCCTCTACGGCGTAACCATGGCCGAGCAGGGCGTCTCCCAGCTCGTCTCCGTCAACCTGCAGGAGGCCGACCGGCTGGTGGCCTGATCCCGGTTCAAACAAGCAAGACTATCTTCCTCTCACCTAGACTGGGCGCCGGCGGGCCTGAGCCGGCGCCCTTCTCTTTGCAGGGGGCGGGATGTAGTGTCCGGCCATGCCCGATACGCACGCTCCCGACGTCACGGACGTCATCGAAATGACGCGCGCGCTCGTGCGCTGCGAAAGCGTGACGCCGCGCGAGGGTGGCGCGCTGCAGTTGCTCGAACGCACGCTGGCGCCGCTCGGCTTCACCTGCGAGCGCATGGACTTCCACCAAGCCGGCACCGACGACGTGGCCAACCTCTATGCCCGCATCGGCCAGCCCAGGGAGGCGAACGGCCGCCATTTCTGCTTCGCCGGCCATTCCGACGTCGTGCCGGTGGGCGATCTTTCGTCGTGGACGATCGGGCCGTTCTCGGCCGAGCTGTCCGACGGCTACGTATTCGGCCGCGGCGCCGCCGACATGAAAGGCGCGATCGCGGCCTTTACCGAGGCGGTGTCGCGGTTCGTGGCGCGGCGCGGTCGCGACTTCGGCGGCGCGATCAGCCTCTTGATCACCGGCGACGAGGAGGGGCCGGCGGTCAACGGCACGGTCAAGATGCTGAAGCGCCTGGCCGACCGAGGGGAGAAGATCGATGCCTGCGTGGTCGGCGAACCGACCAGCTCGAAGCGCTTCGGCGACATGATGAAAATCGGCCGCCGCGGCAGCATGACGGTCGATCTCACGGTGCGCGGCGTGCAGGGCCATGTCGCTTACGGCGAGCGGCTCGACAATCCGCTGCACCGGCTCGCGGCGATGATCGAGGCGCTGGTGCGCGAGCCCATCGACCAGGGCAGCACCCACTTCCAGCCGACGTCGCTGCAGTTCACCACCATCGACGTCGGCAACAAGGCGACCAATATCGCGCCGGGGACGGTGCAGGCGCGTTTCAACACGCGCTTCAACGATCTGTGGACTTCCAGGACCCTGCTGGCGCATCTGCAGGAGCGCATCGACCGCGTCAACGCGCGGCTCGGCGGCACCGGCATCGTAGAATACAAGGTCGAGGTCTCGGGCGAATCGTTCTACACGCCGCCGGGGCCGCTCAGCGACCTGGTGGCCGGCGCGATCCGCGACGTGGCCGGCGTCGAGGCGGAGCTGTCGACGACAGGCGGCACGTCCGACGCGCGGTTCATCCGCAGCTACTGCCCGGTCATCGAGTTCGGCCTGGTAGGCGAGAGCATGCACAAGGTCGATGAGAAGAGCGCGATCGCCGACCTCAAGACGCTGGCCCGCGTCTACGAAACGGTGCTCGACCGCTACTTCTTCGCGGTCTGAGACAGGCGTGCTGAGCGCCGGCGAAATCGCCCGCGGCACGCAGGGCGCGCTCGGCTTCCTGCAGCGCGATCCGGCGGCGCCGTCGTACTTCGACAACACCGTCGAAGCCTGCCTGCGCTCGTTCCAGGTCATGGTGCTGGTGGCGCCGCTGCATGCCACCCTGATGCTGATCCGCTACTCGCAGGTCACCGCCGTCGCCGACGAGTTCGAGATCGTCGTCGTCGAGGCGCTGCGCTACGTCGTCGACTGGCTTCTGTTCCCCGTCCTGTTCTACGAGATCGCGCGGCGGCGCAACTGGCTCGACCGGTTCCCGAGCTATATCGCGGCGCTCAACTGGTTGAACTTTCCGGCCATGATCGTGGCGGTGATCGGCGTCGTGCTGGCGACCCTGCTGCCGAACGCGCTGGGCGATCTCATTCGCCTCGGCCTGCAGGGACTCTTCTTCTACTGGTTCCTGGTGACGACGCGGGCCGTGCTCTCCGTGGGATGGGGGCTCGCCGCGCTGCTGCTGGTCGTCAATTGGGCGCCGTCGCTCCTGCTCTCACTGATCGTCGACCGCTTCCTCGGCATCGTCGTGGGCACCTAGCTCGTAGCGCACTTCCATCAGGCAGAGGCCGTGCGGCGGGGCGGTCGGGCCGGCGCGCGTGCGGTCGCGCGCTTCGAGCGCCTTCTCGACGTCGCGCCGGCTCCACTGGCCGCGTCCGACGAGTTGCAGCGTGCCGACCAGGATGCGCACCTGGTTGTGCAGGAAGGAGCGGGCGCCGACGTCGATCCTGATCTCCTCGCCGTCGCGACCGACTTGAAGGAGATCGAGCGTCTTCAGCGCCGATGCCGCCTGGCAGGCGGTTGAGCGGAAGCTGTTGAAGTCGTGCCGCCCGACGAGCACCGAGGCGGCATCCGCCATCGCCGCAGCATCGAGCGGCACCGCAACGTGCCAGAGCTGACCGCGGTCGAGCGCCGCCGGCGCGCGGCGGTTCAGGATCCGGTAGCGGTAGCGGCGCCAGGTGGCCGAGAAACGGGCATGGAAGTCCGCAGCAACGAGCTCCGCCGACAGGACGGCGACGGGCCGCGGCTTGAGATGGAAGTTGAGCGCGGCACGCACTGTCTCGACGGGCTTTTCGTCGGCAAGGTCGACATGCGCCACCTGGCCGCGTGCGTGGACGCCGGCATCCGTCCGCCCGGCGCCATGGACGGCGGCGCGTTCGCCGCTGAAGGCGAAGATGGCGTCCTCGAGGGCGGCCTGCACGGAGGGGCCGTTGTCCTGGCGCTGCCAGCCGACGAACGGCTCGCCGTCGTACTCGATCGTGAGCTTGTAGCGCGGCACGGCGTCAGGTCGGCAGCGGCACGACGGCCGGCGGCGCCAGGACCGTACCGGCGCCCAGCGCGAAGCCGCGCAGGAAGGCGTCGGCGGCCTGCGCCGCTTTGCCCGGACGCTGCAGCTTCAGGAGCTTCAAGCCGCCCACGCCGCAGGTCACGACGGGAAAGCCGTCGCGCGCGATGGTCACTGTGCCGGACGCGCCGCCGGCCAGCGCGAGTCCCGCGGCCAGCACCTTGATGCGTTCGACGCCCCTGTCGGTAGAGACTTCGAACCAGGTTCCGGGCCAGGGATGAAAGGCGCGCACCTTGCGCTCCAGCTCGGCGGCCGGCCGGCGCCAGTCGAGGGCGCCTTCTTCCTTGCCGAGCTTGTGCGCATAGGTGACGCCGTCGTCCGGTTGCTCCACCGGCGCGATGCTTCGGCGCATCAGGCCGTCGAGGGTCGAGACGATCAGGGTGGCGCCGAGCTCGGCCAGCCGGTCGTGCACGCTCTCGGCCGTGTCGGCCGCCGAGATCGGCGTGCTTTCGGCCAGCAGCATCGGGCCGGTGTCGAGGCCTTCGTCCATGCGCATGGTGGTGACGCCGGTCTTGGAGTCGCCCGCCAGGATCGCGCGATGGATGGGCGCTGCGCCGCGCCAGCGTGGCAGCAGCGAGCCGTGGATGTTGATGCAGCCCAGCACCGGCGCGTCGAGGAAGCTCCGCGGCAGGATGTGGCCGTAGGAGACGACGACGGCGGCATCGAGGTCGAGCGCCTTGAAGGAGGTCGCCTCCTCGTCGCTCCTGAGGCTGCGCGGCGTGCGCACCGGAAGGCCGAGCTGGTCGGCAAGCTGGTGCACCGGCGTCTTGCGCTCCTGCTGGCCGCGGCCGGCGGGCTTGGGCGCCCGCGTGTAGACGGCGGCGACGTCGTGGCCGGCCTCGACCAGCGCCCGCAGCGCCGGCACGGCGAAAGCGGAAGTTCCGAGGAACGCGATCTTCATCGACGCACCTTATAGGCAGGCGCGCGGCAGTGAGCTAGGTATGCGCCAGCAATGGAGTCCACGCCCCCCGCGACCGGCCCTCTCGCGACCGAGAAGGGTCCTCTCGCCAACCTGATCGCCCGCCGCGCCGCCGGCGAAATCCATGCCGACCCCGTGCAGGAGAAGGTCGTGCTGCGGCTGCAGGCGATCCACGACCAGCTCGTCGCCCTGGCGGTTCACCCCGCAAAGCGGCCCGGCCTGCTGGCGAGGCTGGGGCTCGGCACTGCGCCGAAACCGCCGGATGGGCCGCATGGGCTCTATATCTGGGGCCCCGTCGGCCGCGGCAAGTCGATGCTGATGGACCTTTTCTTCGCCGATGCGCCGGTCGAGAAGAAGCGTCGCGTGCATTTCCACGAGTTCATGCTCGAGGTCCAGGAACGCCTGCATCGCCGCCGCGAGGCCCTGGCGGCACGGGGCGCGCCGCCGGAGTCCGATACGATCGTTCCCATCGCCAGGGAGATCGCCGCCGAGACGCGGCTGCTGTGCTTCGACGAATTCCAGGTGACCAACATCGCCGACGCCATGATCCTCGGTCGGCTGTTCGAGACGCTGTTCGAAGAGGGGATCACGGTGATCGCCACGTCCAACCGCGCGCCGGACGACCTCTACAAGGATGGCCTGCAGCGCGACCGCTTCCTGCCATTCATCGAGCTGGTGAAGGAGCGGCTGGAAATTCTCGAGCTGGGCGGCGATCACGACTACCGCATGGGCCGCGTGCGCGAGTTCGACCACTACCTGACGCCGCTCGGCAAATGGGCGAGCGAGAAGCTCGACGAGGCGTTCCGCTCGCTGAGCGGCGGCTCCGACGGCACGCCGCGCGTGTTGCGCACGCAAGGGCGCGACGTCGACGTGCCACGGGCGGCACCCGGCGTCGCCATGGCCCATTTCCTCGACTGGTGCGCAAAGCCCATGGGGGCGGCGGACTTCCTCTGCATCGCCGACCATTTCCATACGGTGATCGTGGCGGACATTCCCAGGATGGGCCCCGACAGCCGCGACAAGGCGGTGCGGTTCGTGACGATGATCGACACATTCTACGAGAAGAAGGTGAAGTTCATCTGTTCGGCCGCCGGCCAGCCCGCCATGCTCTATCCCGCCGGCGACGGCTCCTTCGAGTTCGAGCGCACCGTCTCCCGCCTGATGGAAATGCAGAGCCCCGAGTACCTGACCCTCGAGCACATCGCCTAATTGTGATTGTGGGCGGTTCGTGCCGCGGCATAGGCTCTGCAGCGTTTTTCAGCCCAGGAGGCAGGACATGGACGGCGATCGCATGGTTTCCCTCGGCGACCTCGGCGTCTCGCGACGCGCGGCGATGACAGGCACGGTGCTCGGCGGCACTTTCGCGCTGTCGGTGCAACCCGTGCAGGCGCAGACGATGATTACCACGCCGGCCGACGGCCTCGTCGCCGGCGAGGTCAAGGTGAAGGCCAAGGATGGCAAGGACCTCGCGGCCTACCGCGCCATGCCGGCGACCGGCACGGGCTTCGGCACGATCCTCGTGGTGCAGGAGATCTTCGGCGTGCACGCCCACATCGCCGACATGTGCCGCCGCTTCGCCAAGGCCGGTTACTACGCCATCGCCCCGGAGCTCTATTCCCGCCAAGGCGATCCCAAGGGCTACACCGATATTCCGAAGCTCCTGTCGGAGATCGTGGCCAAAGTGCCGGACCGGCAGGTCATGGACGATCTCGATTCCTGTGTCGCCTTCGCCAAGGGCGAGGGCAAGGCCGACACCGCCAAGCTCGGCATCACCGGCTTCTGCTGGGGCGGCCGCATCGTCTGGCTTTACGCCGCGCACAATCCCGGCCTCAAGGCGGGCGTTGCCTGGTACGGCCGCGTCGTCGGCGCGGCATCGGAGCTGACGCCCAAGCACCCGATCGATCTCGCCAAGGACCTCAAGGGTCCGGTGCTCGGACTCTACGGCGGCGCCGACACCGGCATTCCGAACAACTCGGTCGACAAGATGCGCGCCGCCCTCAAGGAGGGCAGCGCCGCCGCCAAGAAGTCGGAGATCGTCACCTATCCCGACGCGCCGCACGCCTTCAATGCCGACTACCGCCCGAGCTACCGCAAGGAGGCAGCGGAGGACGGCTGGAAGCGCGCGCTCGCCTGGTTCAAAGCCAACGGCGTGACCTGACAAGCCGGTGACCGAGACCGCCAGCCTCAAGACCCGGTCGGGCCTGACGTTCACGGTGGACGTCGATGGCCCGGCCGGCGGTCCGCTCGTGCTGCTGCTGCACGGCTTTCCCGAATCGAGGCATAGCTGGCGGGCGGCATTGCCGGCGTTGGCCGCCGCGGGCTATCGCGCCGTGGCACCCGACCAGCGCGGCTACTCGGCGGGCGCGCGGCCGGATCCCGCCGATCTCGCGAACTATGCCTTCGACAGGCTGGTGTCGGACGCCATCGAGATCGCGGGCGCTGCCGGCTGCGACGGCAAGCGCTTCCATCTCGTCGGCCATGATTGGGGCGGGCAGGTTTCCTGGGGTGTCGCGTCGGCGCATCCCGACCGGCTGGCCTCGCTCACGATTCTCTCGCGGCCGCATCCCGCATCGTTCCGGCGCGCGCTTGCCAAGGAAGACGGCGACCAGAAGAACCGCTCGCGTCATCATCGCGCTTTCCTCGATCCCGGGACCGGCAAGCTGCTGCTCGCCGACGGCGCCAGGCGCCTGCGCGAAGGATTGTTCGGCCAGGGCGTGCCGTCGGCGGCGCTCGAAGAGCATCTTTCCGTGCTCGGCAATCCGGAGGCGCTCGAGGCGGCACTCGCCTGGTACCGCGCCAACAAGGGTCTGGCGGCCGACATCGGCACCATCAAGGTGCCGACGCTTTACATCTGGGGCGACGCCGACGCGACGGTGGGACCGGACGCCGCCTACGGCACGGCCGAGTTCGTTGTCCCGTCGTTTGCCATGGAAGTGCTACCGAGCGTCGGCCATTTCGTGATGGATCAGGCGCCGGCCAGGGCGACGGATCTCCTGCTGGCGCATCTCAGGAAGCACCCCGTATGAGGGGATGATCGCGTCTGCACGCCCGTAAACAGAACGGGTGCGACAGATGAAGATCCTTTCGATCGCCGCGGTGGCGGCATTGCTGGCCGGCGGGCCGGCGCTGGCCCATGGCGATCACGATACCGGCAGCGCACGGGGTGCTGAGGCGGGCGGGTCGTGGTGGCTCGACCTGGTGCCGCGTGCGGCGGCGGCCCAGCAAATGGAGATCGACGAGCGGCAGGGCGTGCGCTTCATCCGGGCCGACGGTCTGCCGAACCACGCGACCGGACAGTTCCCCAACCGCGGCAACCCCAACCGCATCGCCGCGCAGAGCTACTACTTCCGCATGCCGCTTCGGCCGGCCAGGGCAGGACGGGCGCTCTACTACCGCCCGAACCATCTCTTCGGTGTGGCGCTGAACGGCGTCGTGTTCGATCCCAACACGGCGGAGTACTGGAACAACGATCGCGCCTCGGGCTGGATGATCGAGGCGCTGTCGGGCGCCGTGCCGCTGGGGATCGACCAGAACAACGCCCATGTTCAGCCCGATGGCTCCTACCACTATCACGGTCTGCCGACCGGCCTGATCGACAGGCTCGGGCCGCGCCAGGGGCCGGTGCAGATTGGCTGGGCGGCCGACGGCTTCCCCATCTATGCCGACGCCACCATGCGGTCGAGCTGGCGGCTGAAGGCGCAGCGCGATCCCGGCGGCCCCGGCGGCAGGCCGGACGGTACCTACGCCAAGGACTACGAGTATGTGCGCGGTCTCGGCACGCTGGACGAATGCAACGGCCGCGAGGGCACAACCGCGGAGTTCCCGCAGGGCACGTATTACTACGTGGTGACGCTGCAATTTCCCTTCGTGCCGCGGTGCTTTTCCGGCACGCCCGATGCTTCGTTCCAGAAGAAGGGCGGGCCGCACCAGGGCGGCGGCCGTCCGCCTCGCGGTGGCCCGCCACCCCGCTGATCCGGGGCTTCTTGCCGGTCTCCCGGAATCGCGCTACCACGCGCCGCCTTCACGAACGGGAGTTTTTAGCATGGCTCGCAAGAAGATCGCGCTGATCGGCGCCGGACAGATTGGCGGCACGCTCGCGCTGCTCGCCGGCCAGAAGGAACTGGGCGACGTCGTCCTGTTCGACATTCCCGATGCGGAAGGCATCGCCAAGGGCAAGGCACTCGACATCGCCCAGCTCAGCCCGGTCGAAGGCTTCGACACCAAGTACAGCGGCTCGTCTGACTACAAGGACATCGAAGGCGCCGATGTGGTGATCGTCACGGCAGGCGTGCCGCGCAAGCCCGGCATGACGCGCGACGACCTGGTCGGCATCAACGCCAAGGTCATCGACGCGGTCGGCAAGGGCATCAAGCAGCACGCTCCCAACGCCTTCGTCATCGTCATCACCAACCCGCTCGACGCCATGGTCGGCCTGATGCAGGAAGTCACCGGCTTCCCGCCGGCCCGCGTCGTCGGCATGGCCGGCGTGCTCGACAGCGCCCGCTTCCGCCTGTTCCTCGCCGAGGAGTTCAACGTCTCGGTCGAGGACGTCACGGCCTTCGTGCTGGGCGGCCACGGCGACACCATGGTGCCCCTGCTGCGCTACTCGACGGTCGGCGGCATCTCCCTGCACGATCTGGTCGACATGGGTTGGACCACCCGGGAGCGGCTCGACAAGATCGTGCAGCGCACGCGCGACGGCGGCGCCGAGATCGTGGCCCTGCTCAAGACCGGCTCGGCCTTCTATGCCCCGGCGGCCTCGGCCATCGCGATGGCGGAGTCCTACCTCAAGGACAAGAAGCGCATGATCCCCTGCGCCGCCATGCTGAACGGCGAATACGGCGTGAAGGGCCTCTACATCGGCGTGCCGGTCGTGATCGGCGCCAAGGGCGTGGAGCGCATCGTCGAGGTCGAGTTCAACGCCGAGGAAAAGGCGATGTTCGACAAGTCGGTGGCTGCGGTGAAGTCGCTGATCGACGCCACCAACAAGATCGTCGGCCGGGCCTGAGTCGCAGGGAGCCGGCAGGCTCCTACGACTTTGGTCGAACGACCCAAAACGGTCATCAGTCCAGCGTTGCCAAGGGCCTGTGGCATCCATAAAGTGCCGCATCCCTTGGTCAGTTGCGTTTCAAAACTGAGGGGTTGCCGCACGCTTTTTGCACGCCGTCCCGACGATAGGACTCCATGAACATCCACGAGTATCAGGCCAAGGCATTGCTGGCCAAATTCGCCGTCCCCCTGCTCAAGGGCGGCGTGGCCTATACCAAGGACGAGGCCATGGACGTCGCCCGCAAGCTGGGCAGTCCCGTCACGGTGGTGAAGGCCCAGATCCACGCCGGCGGTCGCGGCAAGGGCCGCTTCAAGGACGATCCCAACGGCAAGGGCGGTGTCCGCGTGGCGAAGTCGCTCGACGAGGTCGGCGCCGCGGCGGCCGCGATGCTGGGCCACGAGCTGGTCACCAAGCAGACCGGCCCCGCCGGCAAGACGGTGAAGCGCCTCTACATCGAGGACGGCTGCGACATCAAACGCGAGCTCTACCTGTCCATGCTGGTCGATCGTGCGATCGGTCGCGTCGCGCTCGTCGCCTCGACCGAGGGGGGCATGGATATCGAGACGGTGGCGCACGAGACGCCGGAGAAGATCGTCAAGCAGGCGATCGATCCCGCCGCCGGCTTCCAGGGTTACCAGGGCCGCAAACTCGCCTTTGCGCTGGGCCTCGAGGGCAAGCAGGTCGGCGCTTTCGTGACCATGCTCGGCAACCTCTACCGCGCCTTCACCGAGCTCGACGCCTCGCTGCTCGAGATCAACCCTCTGGTTGTCACCGGCGCCGGCGACGTGATCGCTCTCGATGCCAAGATGAACTTCGACGACAACGCGCTCTACCGGCACAAGGAGCTGGAGGAGTTGCGCGACCTCGACGAGGAGGATCCGGCCGAGACCGAGGCCGCCAAGTACGCGCTGAACTACGTCAAGCTCGACGGCCAGATCGGCTGCATGGTGAATGGTGCCGGCCTGGCCATGGCCACCATGGACATCATCAAGCTCTACGGCTCCTCGCCGGCGAACTTCCTCGATGTCGGCGGTGGCGCCACCAAGGAGCGCGTGACGGCGGCCTTCAAGATCATCCTCAAGGACCCCAACGTCGAGGGCATCCTGGTCAACATCTTCGGCGGCATCATGCGCTGCGACGTGATCGCCGAGGGCGTCGTCGCCGCGGCGCGCGAGGTCAACCTGCACGTGCCGCTGGTGGTGCGGCTGGAGGGCACCAACGTCGAGCTCGGCAAGAAGATCCTGAAGGAGAGCGGCCTCAAGATCACGTCGGCCGACCATCTCGCCGACGCCGCCGAAAAGATCGTCAAGGCGGTCAAGGAGCAGAACTGATGGCCGTCCTCGTCGACAAGAACACCAAGGTGATCTGCCAGGGTTTCACCGGCAGCCAGGGGACGTTCCACTCCGAGCAGGCGATCGCCTACGGCACCAGGATGGTGGGCGGCGTGACACCGGGCAAGGGCGGCACGACGCATCTCGACCTGCCGGTGTTCGACACGGTGGCCGAAGCCGTCGCCAGGACGGGCTGCACCGCGAGCGTGATCTACGTGCCGGCGCCCTACGCCGCCGATTCGATCCTCGAGGCGATCGACGCGGAGGTCCCGCTCGTCGTCTGCATCACCGAGGGCATTCCCGTGCTCGACATGGTGAAGGTGAAGCGTGCACTCGCCGGATCGAAGTCGCGCCTGATCGGCCCGAATTGCCCGGGCGTCATCACGCCGGGCGAGTGCAAGATCGGCATCATGCCGGGCCACATCCACAAACGCGGCAGGATCGGTATCATCTCGCGATCCGGCACCTTGACCTACGAGGCGGTGGCGCAGACCACGGCGGCGGGCCTCGGGCAGACGACCTGCATCGGCATCGGTGGCGACCCGGTGAACGGCACCAACTTCGTCGAATGCCTGGAGATGCTGCTGCCCGATCCCGAGACCGAGGGCATCGTCATGATCGGCGAGATCGGCGGCGATGCCGAGGTGAAGGCCGCCGAGTACATCAAGGCGTCGAAGACGAAGAAGCCGGTCGTCGGCTTCATCGCCGGGCGCACGGCGCCGCCAGGCCGCCGCATGGGCCACGCCGGCGCGGTGATCTCGGGCGGCAACGACACCGCGGAGTTCAAGGTCGAGGCCATGCGTTTGGCCGGCATCAGGGTCGCGGATTCGCCGGCGGCGCTGGGCGAGGAAATGCTTAAGGCGATGAAGGGCTGACAAGCGGGTTTGCCGTCGAGCCCCCGCCGGGCGGCCGGCGGCGACAGGCCAAGGAGTACCGGGCCATGAGAGCAGAGCAGACGTCGTTCCTGTTCGGCGCCAACGCGCCATTCATCGAGGAGCTCTACGCGCGCTACCTCGCCGACCCCGACGCGGTCGATGGCGAATGGCGGGTCTTCTTCGAGGCGCTGGCCGAGCAGAAGGGCGACGTGCTGGCCGAGGTGCGCGGCGCCTCGTGGGCGCCCAACGGCGCGCGCGTCATCGGCGCGGTCGATCCGGACGCGGTGCCGACCCCCGCCAACCGCAACGTGAAAGGCGGCAATGGCGTCGCTTCTGCCGCGCTTGCCGGCAGGAGCGATGAAGAGATCCGCGCGGCCGCCCAGGATACGGCGCGCGCGCTGATGCTGATCCGCGCCTACCGCATCCGCGGCCATCTCGAGGCCGACCTCGATCCGCTCGGCCTCGTGCGCCAGGCGCCGCACCGTGAGCTCGACCCGGCCACCTACGGCTTCGCCGAGGCCGACTGGGATCGCCCGATCCTGATCTTCGGCTCGCTGGCGCTGGGCGAGTCCGCGACGCTCCGCCAGATCATGGAGCGTCTGCGCAAGACCTACTGCGGCAGGATCGGCGTCGAGTTCATGCACATCTCAGATCCCGACCAGAAGGCGTGGATCCAGGAGCGCATCGAGCACATCGAGAACCACACCGAGTTCACGGTCGAGGGGCGCAAGGCCATCCTGCAGCGCGTCGTCGAGGCCGAGGGTCTCGAGCGCTACCTGCACGTGAAGTTCGTCGGCACCAAGCGTTTCGGCCTCGACGGCGGCGAATCGCTGATCCCCGGCATCGAGCAGATCCTGAAGCGCGGCGGCCAGCTCGGCGTCAAGGAAGTGATGATCGGCATGCCGCACCGCGGCCGCCTCAACACCCTCGTGCACATCATGCACAAGAGCTACACGGCGCTGTTCTCCGAGTTCCAGGGCCGCTCCTCGCAGCCTGAGGAGATGCGCGGTTCCGGCGACGTGAAGTATCATCTCGGCGCCTCGGCCGACCGTGAGTTCGACGGTAACGTGGTCCATCTCTCGCTGTCGCCCAACCCTTCGCACCTCGAGGCCGTGAACCCGGTCGTGCTCGGCAAGGCGCGCGCCAAGGAGGACCAGCGCGGCGACACCGACCGCAGCCAGGTCATGTGCATCCTCATGCACGGCGACGCGGCTTTCGCCGGCCAGGGGCTGGTGGCCGAGAGCCTCGACCTCTCCGACCTCGGCGGCTACCGCATCGGCGGCACCATCCATTTCGTCGTGAACAACCAGATCGGCTTCACGACCCTGCCGACCTTCTCGCGGTCCGGCCCCTACTGCACCGAGGTCGCCAAGATCGTGCAGGCGCCGATCCTGCATGTGAACGGCGACGATCCGGAGGCGGTGGTGCACTGCTCGCGCATCGCCACGGAGTTCCGCCAGCACTTCAAGCGCGACATCGTCATCGACATGTTCTGCTACCGTCGGCACGGCCACAACGAGGGTGACGAGCCGATGTTCACCCAGCCGCTGATGTACAAGGAGATCGGCGGCCACCGGACGGTGAAGGAGGTCTACGCCGCGCGCCTCGAGGGCGAGCGCGTGGTGGGCGCCGACGATGTCGCCGGCATGGATGCCGCCCTGCGCGACAAGCTCGACAAGGCGCTCGAGGCCGCCACCAACTACAAGCCCAACAAGGCCGACTGGCTCGAGGGCAAGTGGGCTGGCATCACCGTCGCGCCGGGCGAGGAGGATCGCAAGGGCGTCACCGCGGTCGAGCTCGATACGCTGCGCGCGGTCGGCCGCGCCCTCTCCGAGCCGCCGAAGCACTTCGAACTCAACCGCAAGATCGCCCGCCAGCTCCAGGACAAGCGCAAGACGATCGAGACGGGCGAGAACATCGACTGGGCGACCGGCGAGGCGCTGGCCTTCGGCACGCTGCTCGCCGAAGGCACGCCGGTGCGCCTCAGCGGCCAGGATTCCGGCCGCGGCACCTTCTCCCAGCGCCACTCCGTGCTGGTCGACCAGACGACCGAGGACAAGTACGTGCCGCTGAACCACGTGGCCGCCCCAGATGATCCGAAGGGCCAGGCGCGCTTCGAGGTGATCGACAGCCCGCTCAGCGAAGCGGGTGTGCTGGGCTTCGAGTACGGCTATTCGCTGGCCGAGCCCAACGCGCTCGTGCTGTGGGAGGCGCAGTTCGGCGACTTCGCCAACGGCGCACAGGTCATCATCGACCAGTTCATCTGCTCGGGTGAGAGCAAGTGGCTGCGCATGTCAGGCCTCGTGATGCTGCTGCCGCACGGCTACGAGGGCCAGGGACCGGAGCACAGCTCGGCGCGGCTGGAGCGCTACCTGCAGCTTTCGGCCGAGGACAACTGGCAGGTCATCAACCCGACGACGCCGGCCAACTATTTCCACGCGCTGCGCCGCCAGATGCGGCGTTCGTTCCGCAAGCCGCTGATCGTGATGACGCCGAAGTCGCTGCTGCGCCACAAGGACGCCGTCTCGACGCTCGCCGATTTCGGCCCGGGCTCGTCGTTCAAGCGCATCCTCGCGGAGACCGACCAGCTGGTCGACGGCGCCAAGGTGCGCCGCGTCGTGCTGTGCTCGGGCAAGGTCTACTTCGACCTGCTGGCGGAGCGCCGCAAGCGCAAGATCGACGACGTCGCGATCATGCGCATCGAGCAGCTCTACCCGTTCCCGTTCACGCGGCTCGGCGTGCGGCTCGCGCAGTATCCCAATGCCGAAATCGTGTGGTGCCAGGAGGAGCCCGAGAACATGGGCGCCTGGCACTTCGTCGACCGCCGCGTCGAGCGCGCGCTGGCGGGCATCGACGTCAAGGCCAGGCGGCCGGCCTATGTCGGCCGCGCCGAGGCGGCGTCGCCCGCTACCGGCTCGGCACGCACGCATCTCAAGGAACAGGCCGATCTGGTCGACCGCGCCCTCACTGTCTGAGCCGCGCGGGAAGGGAAGGGGTTCTAAGTCATGGCCGTCGAGATCAAGGTTCCGGCGCTGGGTGAATCGGTCACCGAGGCGACCGTCGCCAAGTGGCTGGTGAAGGCGGGCGACGCCGTCGCCGTCGACCAGCCTCTGTGCGAGCTGGAGACCGACAAGGTGACCGTCGAGGTGAACGCCTCGGTCGCCGGCACCGTCGCCGATCTCGCTGTCGAAGAGGGCGCGAGCGTCCAGGTGGGCGGCGTGCTCTGCCACATCGAGGCAGGCGCCGGCGCCGCCGCGAAACCTGCCGCGGCTCCCGCCGCACCGCCGCCGAAGCCCGCCGCGCCAGCTCCGGTCCCCGCTCCGGCGCCTGCTCCGGCCGGCGCCAACCTCGCCGCCTCGGGGCCCGCCGCGCGCAAGCTTGCCGAGGAGAAGGCCGTGCCCGCCGCCGCCATCCAGCCGACCGGCAAGGACGGCCGCGCCACCAAGGAAGACGTGCTGGCCGCGCTTTCGTCGATCCCGGCCGCCGCCGTGCCCGCCGCCCTTGCGGCGAAGCCCGCCGTTCCCGCCAGCCCGCGCCAACGCGCCGACCGCGAGGAGCGGGTGCGCATGACGCGCCTGCGCCGCACCATCGCCAACCGCCTCAAGGACGCGCAGAACACCGCGGCCATGCTCACCACCTTCAACGAGGTGGACATGACCAACGTCATGGCGCTGCGCGACCGGCTGAAGGACGATTTCGAGAAGAAGCACGGCGCGCGGCTGGGCTTCATGTCGTTCTTCGTGAAGGCCTGCATCGCGGGCCTCAAGGAGCTGCCGGCGGTCAACGCCGAGATCGAGGGCGACGAGCTCGTCTACAAGAACTACTACGACATCGGCGTCGCCGTCGGCACGCCGCAGGGCCTGGTCGTGCCGGTGCTGCGCGATGCCGACGTGCTCGACTTCGCCGGCGTCGAGAAGGGCATCGGCGAGCTCGGCCGCAAGGCGCGCGACGGCAAACTCTCGATCGCCGACCTGACCGGCGGCACCTTCACCATTTCCAACGGCGGCGTCTACGGCTCGCTGATGTCGACGCCGATCCTCAACCCGCCGCAGTCCGGCATCCTCGGCATGCACAAGATCCAGCAGCGGCCCATGGTGGTCGGCGGCGAGATCAAGGCGCGGCCGATGATGTACCTCGCTCTGTCGTACGATCATCGCATCATCGACGGCCGCGAGGCGGTGCTGTTCCTGGTGCGGGTCAAGGCCTGCATCGAGGATCCCGAGCGCCTGCTGCTCGGCGTGTGAGGGCAAGCGCATGGCCAACGAGACATTCGACCTCGTCGTGATCGGCGCCGGCCCCGGCGGCTATGTGGCGGCGATCCGCGCCGCCCAGCTCGGCATGAAGGTCGCCGTCGTCGAGACGCGCGCGACGCTCGGCGGGACCTGCCTCAACGTCGGCTGCATCCCGTCGAAGGCGCTGCTGCAATCCTCGCACCTCTTCGAGGAGGCGGGCCACGATCTCAGCCTCCACGGCGTCGTGGTCGGCGCACCCAGGCTCGACTTCGCCCAGCTCATGAAGCGCAAGGGTGAGGTGGTGGGCGCCACCACCAAGGGCATCGAGTTCCTGTTCAAGAAGAACAGGATCGCTTCCTTCCGGGGCACCGGCCGCATCGAGGCGCCAAGCAAGGACCAAATGAACTCGGTCGCCGTCCTGGGCGACGATGGCGCGGTGAAGGACACGCTTGCCACGAAGAACATCCTGATCGCCTCGGGCTCGGAAGTGATGCCGCTGCCCGGCGTGACGATCGACGAGAAGAAGATCGTCTCCTCGACCGGCGCGCTCGAGCTTTCCGAGGTGCCGAAGCGCCTGGTCGTGGTCGGCGCCGGCATCATCGGCCTCGAGCTGGGCTCGGTGTGGCGCCGTCTCGGCAGCGACGTGACGGTGGTCGAGTTCCTCGACCGCATCACGCCGGGCGTCGACGACGAGGTCACCAAGTTCCTGCAGCGCGCGCTTGCCAAGCAGGGGCTGAAGTTCAAGCTGGGCTCAAAGGTCACCAAGGCGGATGCCTCGGCTGCGGGTGTGTCACTCACCGTGGAACCCGCCAAGGGCGGTGCGGCGGAGACGCTCGAGGCCGACATCGTGCTGGTCGCCATCGGCCGCCGTCCCTATGTGCAGGGGCTGGGCCTCGACAAGGCGGGCGTGAAGATGACCGAGCGCGGCCGCATCGCCGTCGACGGTCATTTCCAGACCTCGGTGCCGGGCATCTACGCGATCGGCGACGTGATCGACGGCCCGATGCTCGCGCACAAGGCGAGCGAGGACGGCATCGCCTGCGTCGAGACCATCGCCGGCCAGAAGGGCCACGTGAACTGGGACCTCGTGCCGTCGGTCGTCTACACCCAGCCGGAAGTCGCCTGGGTCGGCAAGACCGAGGAGCAGCTCAAGGCCGCGGGCGTCGCCTACAAGGTCGGCAAGTATCCCTTCACCGCCGACCCGCGCAGCCGCGCCAACGGCGCCACCGAGGGCTTCGCGAAGGTGCTGGCCGACAAGGCGACCGACCGCGTGCTGGGCGTGCACATCTTCGGTGCGGAAGCCGGCACGATGATCGCCGAGGCCGCGCTCGCCATGGAGTTCGCCGCCTCGGCCGAGGATATCGGCCGCGTCTGCCACGCCCATCCCACGGTCAACGAGGCGTTGAAGGAAGCCGCCCTGGCCGCCTGGGAAAAGCCGATCCACCTCTAGGCCCGGCATGCGCAAGCCGCTGATGGCGCTTGCGGTTGCCGGCTGCTTCGCAATGGCCGTGATCGGCGGCCTGCTGCCGATCCTGCAGGGCTGGATTTTCTTCGTGATCGGCCTTTACCTGCTCGCCACCGAGTTCGAGACCGGCCGCGTCTGGGTGAAGCGCGCCCGCAGCCGCTGGCCGTTCCTCAACCGCTGGATCGTACGCGCCCGCGACCACAGATGGGCGCCCGGCCATCTCAAGGAGTTCGAGGATCTGACCGATCCCTGGAAGCCCGATGAGGGGAAGCCGGATCAGGACCCGAAGCCGCGATAGACCGCCTCAGCGATCGGCAGCAGCTCCTCGCGGCTCGCCATCGCCGTCACCGCGAAGCCGAAACCCTGGTCGATCCAGGCGAAGGTCGAGGCATCGCCCTCCTTGCGGAAGCGGAAGGCCGTCTCGGTGCCGTCGGCCGCGCGCACGTAGATCGTGAGCCTCCGCCCGCTCGCATCGTCGTACATGAGCTGGGCCGCCGCCCCGCTACCGCCCGGCAGCAGCCGCCCGCCCATCAACCTGTAGCCGAAACGCGACAGGTCGGGCGCGGCGAGCTTGCGGCCGAGCCGCTTGGACAGCCACTGCAGCAGGTGCTGCTCCTGCTGGACGCCGACTTCGACCGGATGCGCCACCTCGACCACGAAGGTGCGGTAGGCTGCCGTTGCGCCGTCGGCGACGCTGGCCGTCGGTGCCGCTGCTGTGGGGAGAGCCTGTGGCGCGATGCCGCCCGCGAACCAGCCCGCGGTGGCGCCGACCACGAAGATCGCCGCGGCCGCCGCGGCATTGGTCCAGGCACGCGTGCGAAGCCCGCGCCGCGCCGCGCGCAGGTTGGCGATGCGCAGCCGGTCGGGGACGGGCTCGTCGAACTTGGCCTGCAACCCGGCGCGCAGCAGGGCGCGCTGGCGGCGCTCTGCCGCGATGCGCTCGCGGAGCTCGGGGTGGGCGGCGAGATGCGCCTCGACCGCCGCCCGGCGCTCGCCATCGAGACGGTCGTCGATGAATGCCTGCAGCTCGTCTTCGCCGATCATTTCACTCTCCGAAGCAGCGTCGTGCGCCCCGTTTCCAGACCCTTTTCGAGGATGCTCCGCAGCCGCTGCCGCCCGCGCGACAGCCGCGACATCACGGTGCCGGTCGGCACGCCCATCACCCGGGCCGCGTCGTCGTAGGACAGGTCCTCGACGCCGACCAGTAGCAGCAGCGATTTCTGCTCCTCCGGCAGCTGGTCGAGGGCGGCCAGCATGTCCTGCATCTCGAGGCCCGACTCCTGGGTCGCGGCGATTCCGGGCGGCGGCGCCTCGTCGAGATCGATATGCGGGCCGCGGCGCTGCCGCTGGCGCAGGCTCGAAACGTGCAGGTTGCGCAGGATGGCGAACAGCCATGCGCGCAGGTCGCCGTCGGGCCGGCGCAGGGTCCAGCGCGACAGCGCGCGCTCCAGCGTGTCCTGCACCAGATCGTCGGCCGCATCGTGGTCGCGCACCAGCGCATAGGCGAAGCGGCGCAGCGCCGGGATCAGCGGTTCGAGCAGGGTTCCTGCGTCGGCCATCGACTTCCTTTACTCCTCCCCCGCGGCGCGGGGGAGGAGACTCCGGGTGAATTACTTCGCGACGTGCCAGGCCCCGTTCAGGAAGCCGTCGCCGGTCTTGTCGCCGGGCTTGCCGTCCTTGGCGAAGGCGTAGACCGGCTTGCCCTTGTAGGCCCACTGCTTCAGCCCGTCGTCGCGGGTGATGATCGTCCAGTCGCCGCCGGCCTTGGCGCCGTCGGCCACGAGCGCGGGCGGCCAGTTGGTGGCGCACGGGCCGTTGCACACCGACTTGCCCGGCGTGGCATCCTTGTCGAACGTGTAGAGCGTCATGCCCTTGGCTGTGACCAGCATGCCGTCCTTCATCTTGGGCGGGGTCGCAGTGGCGGGCTCGGCGGCGAAGGCGGCGCCGGCGGCGAGGAGCGCCACGGCGGTGGTGGCGGTAAGAATCGACTTCAGCATTCAACGTCTCCCATGCAGCGGTTGGTCTGCAAAAGGGAAGACGCCGGCGCGGGGCGTTTATTCCCGCGGGCCCCGAAGATTTCTTGCCGGCTAGCCCAGCCGGGCGGCGGCGCGGGACAGCAGGTCGCGGAACCAGGCACGGCCGCGTCGGCCGTTGGTCGACAGGCTCCAGTAGGCGTCGATCAGGACCTGCTTCCCGGGGTAGGCGATCTCGACGATGCGCAGCTTCCGGGTACGCGCCAGCTCGCGCGCCACCTTGCGCGGCACCAGCGCGATGCTGTCGGATTTCTCGACGATCGCGCCCAGCACCAGGAAGTTGGGCACGGTGCAGACCGGCGCCGTCTCCAGCGGCGACGTCGGCTGCAGCGCCGTGCGCACCTCCGGCGTCATGTTGAGGTCGCGCTGGAAGGCGACGTAGCGCGCCGCCTGGAACTGGTTGGGCGTAAGGCGGGCGGGGATCGCCCGGTTGGCAGCGGCGGCAATGCACACCATCTCGTCCCGCCACAGCGGCAGGGCGCCGACCCGCTTGCCGAGCTTCTCGCCGAAGGCGCGCGGGCCGATCATGAAATCGACCTTCGCGAGGTCTTCGGCGGTGCGCGTGGAGACCCAGACGAACTCCAGCACGACATGCGGCGCTTCCCGGGCGCAGATTTCGGACAGCACCGGCGCCAGGAGCTGGACGACGTAGTCGGCCGTGTTGATGACCAGATGCGCCGCCTCGCTGGCCGGATCGAACGGGCCGGCCGGCGTCAGCAGCAGGTCGAGCTCGCCGAGCGCCCGGCCGAGCGGGCCGGCCAGCGCCGCCGCCCGGTCGGTCAGCCGCGCGTTGCGGCCGGGCGAGACCAGGAGCGGGTCGTCGAAGGCGTCGCGCAACTGCCTGAGCGCCCGGCTCACCGCCGGCTGGGTCATGTGGAAGGACTGGGCGGTGCGGGTGACGCTGCGGGTGCGCAGCAGCTCGTGCAGCACCGGCAGCAGGTCGAGGTTGACCTTGTGCAGGCGCGCCACGAGATCGCGCTCGCCGCCCGCCTGCGGCGGCCGCGTGGCCGGTCCGCCATAACCGTTCGTTATGTGCCTCATGTCCGCTTTGATTATTTCGGTATGTTGCCGGCTTGGCTAGAGTCGATGCGGCCAGCGTCCAAAATAAAGAACGGTTTCCGGGAGGAACGACAGATGGCGGCACGCACGGGCAGGCAGTTCCTGAAGGGGTTGCGCGACGGCCGCGACCTGTGGGTCGGCGGCGAGAAAGTCGGCTCGATCGTCGACCATCCCGCGCTCGCCGGCGCCGCCCAGGCCATGGCCGAGGTCTTCGACCTGCAGCACCAGGCGGCCGATGTCTGCCTGATGCCCGATCCCGAGACCGGCGAGCCGATCAACGTCAGCCACATGATCCCGGCAAGCGGCGAGGATCTGCAGCGGCGCCATCGCGGCCTCGAGAAGATCGCCGAATATTCCGTCGGCCTGATGGGCCGCACGCCGGACTACATGAACGTCACCTTCGCGGGCTTCGCCGGCCGCCGCGACGAGTGGGCGATCGCCGGCAACGAGCAGGGCGCCGAGAACCTGGTGCGCTACCAGAAGAAGCTCCGGCGCGAGGACATCTCGCTCACCCACACCATCGTCCACGCCAACGTCGACCTCGCCAAGGGCAAGTACCCGGTGGGCTTCGACCCGGTGCAGCTCCACAAGGTCGGAGAGACCGAGCACGGCATCGTCGTGCGCGGCAGCCGCGTGCTCGCCACCCTGGCGCCGTTCGCCGACGAGCTGGCGGTCTATCCCGGCGGGCCCATGCCCGACGCCGATGCGCGCCATGCGCTCAGCTTCTGCATCCCCATGGACGCGCCCGGCCTCACCTTCATCTGCCGCGACAGCGTGGCGGTGAACAGCAACCGCTTCGAGCATCCGCTGTCGAGTCGCTTCGACGAGCAGGACGCCTTCGTGATCTTCGACGACGTCGAGGTGCCGCGCGAGCGGCTGTTCATCGACGCCAACCTTCCCGTCTACAACTCGGTGATGAAGACGAGCTGGTGGCCCAACATCATGCAGCAGACCATGATTCGGGCGCAGACCAAGCTCGAGTTCGCCTACGGCCTCGCCGCCCGCATGACCGAGGCGATCAACCAGACCCAGCCGCCGACCCAGCAACTCCTGGGCGAGATCACCATGTTCGCTGAGCTCGCCCGGGCCGCGGTCTTCGCCGCCGAGCAGGGCGCCCGCGAGATCGGCAACGGCCTGTGGTGCTGCAGCCTGCCGCCGCTGCTGGCGCTGCGCGCCGCCCTGCCGGGCTGGTTCCCGCGGGTCAACGAGATCATCCGCCTGGTCGGCTCGCACAATCTGCTCACCACGCCGGCCCGCGCCCCGCTCGCCGACCCGCGGCTGCGGCCGCTGATCGACCGGTACCTGACCGGCGTCGGTGTCGATGCCGAGCAGCGCAGCCGGCTGTTCCGGCTGGCCTGGGACTTCACCGGCACCGCGCTCGGCAGCCGCAACGAGCAGTACGAGCGCTTCTATCTCGGCTCGGCCGGCCGCAACCTGATCGCCGCCCACACCCTGGCCGACCGCACCAGGGCCAGCCGCCTGGTCGACCGCTTCCTCAAGGAGGAGCTCGACGAGCCGGTCGCCGGGCACCAGGCGGTTGCCGCCTCGTAACTACCTCGCAATCGGCGAAGAGGGGGAGCGCGTTGGCCCGTCTCGGGCTAGTATTCCAGCAACAAGGTAGAACCAATCGGGAGCGAAGGTCATGGACAAGCCGGTGACGCCGCGGGGCATCAACCATGTCGTGTTCAACGTGCGCGACATGGAGGAATCGCACCGCTTCTGGACGGAGATCGTGGGCTTCAGGCAGGTCGGCGAGCTCAAGCCGACGGCGGCGCGGCCCCACCCGCCCAAGATGCGCTTCTACTCGGGCGTCCGCGAGGACGGCACCAGCCACCACCACGACATCGCGCTCGTCGAGAATCGCGACCTGCCGGCGCCGCCCAAGGAATGGGCGATGTTCGGCATGCCGGTCGCGGTTAACCACATCGCCATCTCCATGCCGAGCCGCGAGGCCTGGCTCGCCCACCTCACCTACCTGCAGAACAAGGGCGTGAAGTTCGACCGCCGCGTCGAGCACGGCATGACCCACAGCCTCTACATCCACGACCCCAACGGCTACGGCGTCGAGTTCGTCTACGACCTGCCCAAGGAGGTCTGGGAAGGCGACATCGACGGTGCGCTGAACTGGGTGAAGCCGCTGCCGACCGAGGGCGCCGAGGCGCTCGAGGACCGCACGCAGGGCATCCCGACTTTCAAGCAGCGCGATCGCGCGGCGACCTGAAGACCCGGAGAAAGCCGTCGTCCCGAGCGTAGCGAGGGACCCTTCTGCTATCCGAAAGACCCCTCGGGCCGCGCCCTCGGGATGACGCCGCGCGTGTTAGCCTTCCCGCCAATGAATCTCCGGGGGAAGAGTCTCGTCATCGCCATGGCCGTGGGGCAGGTGGGCGGCCTGCTGCCGCACGTCGCCGTGCCGGCCACCATGCCGGCGTTCCTGATTCCCGAATGGGGCCTCTCCTATGCCGAGGCCGGCCTGATGGCGAGCGCCTATGCCATTGGTTACATGCTGGCCGCCCCCATCCTCACCACGCTCACCGACCGCGTCGACGCGCGGCGCATCCTGATCCTGGGTTCGCTGCTCAACGCGGCCGGCACAGTGGCGTTCGGCCTGTTCGCCGAGGGCATGCTCTCGGCCATGCTGCTGTGGGGCTTGACGGGGCTGGGGTTCGCCGGCGCCTACATGCCGGGGCTGAAGGCGCTGACCGACCGGCTCGACCCCGGCGACAGCTCGCGCAGCATCACGACCTACACCGCAGCCTTCTCTTTCGGTGTCGGCATCTCCTTCCTCGCCTGCCAGCTGATCGCCGACGCCGCGGGCTGGCGCTGGGCCTTCGTCCTCACCGGCCTGCCGCCGCTCATCATGACCTTCGTCGCCTGGTCGCTGGCGCCCGTGAAGCCTGCAGCGCGCGAGGGCCAGCTGATCGAGCTCCGGCCCGCGCTCAGGAACCGGGCTGCCCTCGGCTATTCCTTCGCCTACGGCTGGCACTGCTTCGAGCTCTACGGCGTGCGCACCTGGCTGGTCGCCTTCTGGGGTTTCGTCGCCGCCTCGGGCGGTGCGCCGCTCGGCGTCGTGGCGGTGAGCGCGCTCTTCACCGCCCTCGCCATGCCGGCCAGCATCCTCGGCAACGAGCTGGCGCTGAAGCTCGGCCGCCACCGCGCCATCACGCTCGTGATGCTGCTCTCGGCCGCGGTCGGCCTCGCCATCGGACTGACGGCGGGGCTTTCGCCCTGGCTGACGCTGATGCTGATGTTCGTCCATGCCTTCACCGTGCCGGGCGATTCCGGCGCGTTGACCTCGGGCATGGCCGCCGCCGCCGACCCGAAGTTCCGCGGCGCCAGCATGGCCGTGCACTCGACGGTGGGCTTCGCCTTTACCGCCGCCGGCGGCTGGGTGATCGGCGTGGCGCTCGACCTTGCGGGCGGCGTCGACCGGCCCGGCGCGTGGGCGCTGGCCTACGCGGTGATGGCGGCAGGCGCCGCGCTGGGGCCGGTGTGCCTGTGGTGGTCGCGGCGGGGCATGTTGCGACGATAGCTGGCAAATTGCGGATATTGTGTATTTTCTATATAATACGCATATGAGTGAAAGAGTCCGCGTCACTGCCAGCGAATTCCATCGCGCGTTCGGCGCGCTCAGCGATCGGGCGCTGAAGGAGCCGATCGCCATAACCAAACAGGGACGGGACCATCTCGTTCTCATGTCGGCTGACGAATATGCCCGGCTGAAGCGTGGTCGGCGGGTTGCCGGTCTGGCGGAAGACTTTCCTGAGCCTGCGCTCGAATTGGTGAAGCGCACCCGCATGCACCGGCGGCACAAGCCTCTCGACAAGGAACTCAAGAACTGGAAGCCGTGAGGCTGCCGCGCCCCGAGGCTGGCCTCGTCGTACGCTACAGTTATCTATGGCATGCCGAGCAACTGCGGGGGCGTGAGGAAGGAGTCAAGGATCGGCCTTGCGCCATCGTGCTCGCTGTAGCCGATAGACGGGTGGGTCGCGAGAGGGCTTGGCTCTTGCCCGTTACTCATCGGGCGCCGGCCGATCATGAGACGGCCGTGGAAATTCCTCAGGTGGTGAAAGCGCGCCTTGGTCTCGACGGTGAGCGTTCCTGGATCGTCTTGAATGAGTGGAACGAGTGTCTGTGGCCCAGTCCGGACTTGCGTCGCGTCGGACGTGGCAAGGCCGCATCGGTCGCCTATGGGTTTCTGCCGCCCAGATTCTTTGACCATGTCCGACGAAAATTCGTGGCACTGGTCGAAAAGCGCCGCGCGCGACGGGTCGAACGAAGCGAGTAGGCAGAGATACTGGTGAGCCTGCGGGCGGTGCCGGGACGCGCCCGACAGTGACTGGCGAACGGCCTCAGCCGTTGCCGGTGATCTTCAGCACCAGATCGATCACGACGTTGACCGGCTCGCCGAGCACCCAGCCGATGACGTTGAGGTCCATGCCGAGCTGCCGGCCGACCAGCGGCAGGATGAAGATCAGGCCGAGCAGGATCATCATGCCATAGGGCTCGAGTTCGGCGAGCGGCCGGGCCAGGACATCGGGCAGCAGGCCGACGGCGACGCGGCCGCCATCCATCGGCGGCAGAGGCAGCATGTTGAAGACCGCGAGGACAGCGTTGAACAGGATCGCGTTCTCGAGGTTCTGCACGGTCCATTGTGCGGCGGCCGGCGGCAGGTGGACGGCGAGATGGGCCAGCAGGCCGGCCGCCACGGCCATCAGCACGTTCGCGGCGGGGCCGGCCGCCGCCACCCACACCATGTCGCGCCGCGGGTTGTTCAGCGCATTGAAGTTCACCGGCACGGGCTTGGCGTAGCCGAACAGGAACGGCGAGCGCAGCAGGATCAGCAGGCCCGGCAGCAGGATGGTGCCCATCGGGTCGATGTGCTTCAGCGGGTTGAGCGTCACGCGGCCCTGCTGCCAGGCCGTCCTGTCGCCACAGCGCCAGGCCACGAAACCGTGCGCCGCCTCGTGCAGGGTGATGGCGAGGATGGCGGGGATCACCCAGGTGGAGATCGTGTAGATCGTGCTGCTCAACGGCGATTCCCCTTGTTGTCTGGCGTCCGGCTTCGTCTACGATTCGCCGATGCATCTAGGATGGACGGCGCCCGGCGCGCAAGGTGACGTGCGCTTCCCATGGACGAGGTGTCTTGCCGTGCTGCTCGCCCTTCTGTCGGCGCTGCCGGTATCGGCCCAGCAGAACGTCCGCGTTCCCGTCGCGCAGGCCGGCCGCACCGTCCAGCTCGCGGGCCAGCTCTTCCGTCCCGCCGCCACTGTCGCCGCCCCCATGCCCGCCGTCGCGATCTTCCACGGCTGTGGCGGCCCGGGACAGAACACGGCGCGCATGGCGGGGCTGCTCGCCTCCTGGGGCTATGCCGCCCTGGTGGTCGACAGCTTCTCGGCGCGCGGCCTGAAGGATGTGTGCGGCCGCAACTGGCCCTCGCAAGGAGACGCCGAGGCCCGCGCCGGCGACATCGATGCCGCCCTCGCCTGGCTCGCCCGGCAGCCGGGCATCGATCCCGGGCGGCTCGCGGTCATGGGCTATTCCTACGGCGGCGGCGTGGCGCTGCTGCGCGCCTTGTCGGGCAAGCCCGACGACGCGGCGCCGCCGCTCGCACGCGCGGTCGTGCTGGTCTATCCCGACTGCGCGCTGGCCGACGCGCTGGGCCCGCGCCTGCGGGCGCGTCAGCCGACCCTCTTCGCCATGGGCGCGCTCGACGACTGGACGCCGGTCTCGCAATGCCAGGCCGTCATCGATCGCATCGCCGTCGGCCGCGACCTCGTCGTGACCAAGGTGTACGAAGGCGCCCATCACAGCTTCGATGCGCTCGGCCTGCCGGTGCGCTATCTCGACGGCGTCGGCAACCGCAGCAAGCCGGGCGGCTGCTGCGGCGCGCATTACGGCGCGCACGAGCCCGCGTGGAAGCAGTTCGTCGTCGACGTGCGGACGTTCCTCGCGAAGGCGCTCGGTCGCTAGATTGTCGTTTCAAGCATCGCCGATTCTGGCTATCATTTGGCCAGAATGCGCTACGAGATCGTGCTTGCGCCCGAGGCGGTCGACGACCTGCGGCGATTGCGGGCTTCAGCGAGATCGTCGGTGCGCGACGCGATCGAAGCGCATTTGCGGCATCAGCCGACCAGGCTCAGTCGCAGCCGCATCAAGCGGCTGCGCGGCGTCGAGAGGCCGCAGTATCGGCTTCGCGTAGATGATGTTCGGGTATTTTACGACGCTGCCGGATCGACCGTGGAGATTCTCGCAGTTGTGGCCAAGAAGGAGGCCGACACATGGCTAAGTCAGTTCGCCGAACGCTCGTGAAGGAAGCCGCCCTTTCGGAGGTCAAGGACGACCTGTCTCGCTATCTCCGGGAAGCGGAGAAGGGCGACATCGTTATCACGCGGCACGGCAAGCCGGCCGGTGTGCTGATCGGGTTCGCTTCCGAGGACGATTGGTTCGACTACCGGCTGGAGAAGGATCCGCGCTTCCTCCAGCGGATTCGGCAGGCGCGCGCCAGTATCCGGGCTGGCCGCGGCGTCCGGCTGGAATCTCTCAAGGGCGATTGATCCTGACAGCATCGGCAGCGGCGGCGCGCTGCATGTCATCTACGAGGCCGTGCGATAGTCTGGCGTCCATGATCCGCAAGGCGACCGCCGCCGACCGTCCCCGCATCACCGAAGTGCGCATGGCCGTACGCGAGAACAGGCTCGGCGAGGCGTCTCGCGCGCGCGTCGACGACGTCGCCGACTGGATCTTCGATAACGGTACTTTCTGGGTCTGGGAGGAACGGGGCGCCGTGCAAGGCTTCGCCGTCGCCGACCCGCGCGACGGCACGATCTTCGGCCTGTTCGTCCATCCCGACCATGAGGGCCGTGGCATTGCCCGCGCGCTGCTGCCGCTCGCCTGCGAGGACCTGCGCGCCGCGGGCTTCGCGGCGGCGACCTTGACCACCGGCGTTGGCACCCGCGCCGAGCGTTTCTATCGCGAGAACGGCTGGGCGGAGACCGGCCGCCAGGAGGACGGCCAGATCATCTTCCGGAAGCCGCTGTAACGGCGCGCCGGAGCGCGGCGCGCGCCAGCAGCCGCGTCGAGTCGAGCGTCGGCAGGCTCGCATTGCCGTCGCTGATGATCAGCGGGATCTCCGTGCAGCCGAGCACCACGGCGTCACAGCCGTCGTGCTTCAGGCGGTCGATGATTCTCTGGAACGTGGCGACGCCGTCGGGCGTGAAGCGGCTCATGACGAGGTCGTCCATGATCACCCGGTTGGCTTCGTCGCGCTCCGCGGGCGTCGGCTTCAGCCAGGCGAGCCCCGCGGCTTCGAGCTTCTCGGGATAGACCTCGCTGTCGACCAGCCATCGCGTGCCGGTGATGCCGATCTTCCGGAAGCCGCGCGCCCGCGCTTCGGCCGCCACGACCTCGGCGATGTGCAGCCACGGCAGCGGCGAGCGCGGCAGGACATGGCCCATCGCCTGGTGGATGGTGTTGTCCGGGCAGATCAGGAAGTCGGCGCCGGCGCGGGCGAGCTTCTCCGCCGAGGAGAGCATCAGGTCGGCAACGCCCTTGCGGTCGCCACGGTCGAGGCACACGACATAGTCGGCCAGCGAATGGGTGTGCAGGGAGACCTCGGGATGGGCGTGCGGCCCGAGCAGGCCTGCGCCCTCGACGCAGATGGTCCTGTAGCAGAGCGCCGCACCCTCGGCCGAGCAGGCGACGATTCCGATGTGCCGGGTTCCGATGTCTGGGGGCATTAGAAAATATCCGATCGGAAAAGTTGCAGGTTCAGCAGGAATATGCCTATTATGCAGGGTAGGCTGGCGCTTCTCGTGACCGGGGCGCCGGCCCTTTCTTTATCCGGCAAGACCCGTCCGCGCACGCCGCGGATCACGCACGCCCTCCTCGTCGATGGGGCGTCAGGGTGCAGCCGCCGCGGCTCCTGAGCCGCGGGCGAGAGCCGGTCGCCGTGCTGGCAGTGCCAGCAACACCGTCGCGTCAGTCGTGCCCGAGACCCTTGGACGTCACACGTATGGGCACAGTTCAGGGCACAACACGCGCACCGTCGTGGTGTGCCCGTTGAGCGGGCGAAAAGTCCGTCATTGTTGGCTTTCCGGCGTGCGGGAAGCCGAAATCGAGCCGGGCGACTTGTACCGGAACCTGCCGACCAACCACCCAGCCAGGCCGTCCTTCGGGGCGGCCTTTTTCGTTCAAAGGAGAGAGCGATGACCCAACGAAACGACGCCGAGATCATGTACCCGAACCAGCAGGGCGGCTGGCGTATCGAACTGAGATATCTGTCGATCGCCCATCGCGGCCACGTCTTTCTGGCGCTCGTCGACGAAAAGGGGCGGGTCGCCGGTGAACTTCATGGACTCGCACAGTCGAAAAACACCGGAAAGGTCGTGCCGATGGGAATGGACGGCGCGGACCTCGTCATCGGAGACTTCCCGCAGCGCGAGTATGGCGGACGGACGATTGCGGGCGTCGCATCCGGCTCGAAAGAAGACATGGAGAAGATCTGGGCTCAAGGTCAGCAGACTGGCGCGATGATCGGCGGCAAGAAGTTCGACTACAAGGCGCATGACCTCTCATACGAGCTCGGCGCCGACAGCGGCCAGATCCAGAACAGCAACTCGGTGGCGTTCACCCTCGGCAAGGCAATGGGGCTCGATCTCGACCGCGCCCTTCGCGACGCCGGCATGACCCGGACCTTCTCCGGCTGGGGCCGCGACCTGCTTGATCCCAAGTATCAGCGCTACGTCGCACCGCCGACCTTTCCCGTAAGGGATGCGCCTTAGACTGGGCGCAACTATAGATTGGTGGAACAATACCGATCTTCTCGGCGTGCTCGCGCCATGCCAAAGGAGCGAGCATGTCGATCCCCTTCCGCTATTGCTTGTTGCCGGTAATCGTCGCTTTGCTGCTGATCGGTCCTCCGGCCTGCAAAGGCATTTGCCTACCGATGGCCAACGATGTCTGGCTCGGCAACGGCTATCAGTGAGCTCCTGGCGAGGATTCGCCAAGAGGATATCCAGGCCCCGCCAATACATGGATCGACAGTCCAAGGATGGTCGCGGCGCTCAACAAATTCACAGCGCAGCAAGGGCGCCGATCATTGCTCTATCGACACGATTTCGAGTGCTCGCCCAAGCCCCGAGAGGATTGCCCCGACTGCATCTTCTGCACTCTGAGCAAGCGTGACGTCATCGGTCTCGACTGCCAGCCCGACGGCGAACTGTTCGTCCGAGCCGAAGTCGGGCCCGGCGACAAGGTAACCGCCGCGCAGACCTACTGGCGGAAAAGGGGCGATTGACGCTGAACAGGTCCGACGATTGGACCTCGAATCGGAATCGGCGGCGGCCCTGTTCGGAGGGAAGCCGGCAAGCCGTTGAAGGAGTTCGCGAATCCGGCGTTTCGTGATTCGATTCCCGAACACCTGGCCGGACAGTTGCCGAACAACTCGTGTTCGGAAAGTCATCCCTTCGCGCGCGGATGAGCGCTGCGGTAGACGGCGGCGAGGCGGGCGGCGTCGACGTCGGTGTAGCGCTGTGTCGTCGACAGTGAGGCGTGGCCCAGCAGCTCCTGGATGGTCCTGAGGTCGCCGCCGGCCCCCAGCAAGTGGGTGGCGAAGGAGTGGCGCAGCGCATGCGGCGTCACGCTTTCGGCGAGGCCGAGGCCGCGGCGGATCTCGCGCACGCGCTTCTGCACGATCGCCGGATCGAGGGCGCCGCCGCGGGCGCCGACGAAGACCTTCGATTGCGGGCTGGCGGCGGCGAGCCACGGGCAGACGTCGCGATAGGCGCGGAGCGCCTCCAGGGCTTGCGGCAGGAGCGGCACCAGCCGCGTCTTGTTGCCCTTGCCGGTGATGGCGAGCGTGTCGCGGCCGCTCTTCAGCAACTCGTCGACCTCGCCCCTGGTGAGCGACAGCGCCTCGCCGATACGCAAGCCCGCGCCATAGAGCAGGATCAGCACGGCGGTGTCGCGGAGCTCGATCCAGGGGGCGCGCTCCTGGTCCGGCTCGGCCTCGAGCAGATCCTCCATGTCGCGCTCGCTCAAGGCCTTGGGCACCGAACGCGGCAACCGGGGTGTCTGGATCGAGGCGACGCTGGCGTTGTGGGCAAGGCCGTTCTTGTCGAGGAAGCGGAAGAAGGAGCGCACCGAGGAGAAGGCGCGGGCGGTCGAGGTGCGGGCCATGCCTTGCCGGCTGCGTTCGGCCAGCCAGGCGCGGAACTCGGCGGGCTTCAGCTTGGCCAACGCCGCAAGCGTCGGCTCGTGGCCGAGATAGGCGGTCATGAAGCCCAGGAAGGTCGCGACGTCGTGCTCGTAGGCGATGAGCGTGTGGGCGGAGAGGCGGCGTTCGCTGCGAAGCCAGTCGCGCCATGCCTCCTGCGCCTGGGCGACGCTCACGGCCGGTTCACTCGGGCCCCTACTCGGGCAGGTCGAGCCAGGCGCGAATGGTGTTCTCCAGCACTTTGGCCAGGAAGAACAGCAGCTCGGTCGCCATCTCCGGACCGAAGGCCTGCGGGTCGCGCGCGCCGAAGCACATGACGCCGTCGGGCGAGCCGGAGGAGACCCTCAGCCGCATCAGCACGTCCGACTTCACGAAGCGGGCGACCTCGCCGAAGAAGGCGTCCTCGCCGACGATGTCGGAGCGCAGGCGGGCGTGCTTGTCGGGGCCGATGGCAGCATCGATGGCGCCCGGTGCCAGCACGTAGACGCCGCGCACCGGCACGCGCTTGGGGGCGTCGGCGTTGGCCTCGATGGCTAAGGTAATGAAGTCGACGTCGAGCAGCTCGGGCAGCTCGTGCGTCACGACATGGATCATCTTCTCGAAGGTCGTCGCCTGGATGATGCTGATGACCGCCGCCTGGATGCGGTTCTGGACGATCTGGTTCTGCTTGGAGTTGGCGATGATCTCGGTGCGCTCGGTCTTCAGCCGGTCGATCTCGGAGCGCAGGCGCTTCAGGATCGCCTGCTGCATGTCGATGACGCCCGGTCCCTGCACCCGGGGCGTAAGCGCCATCTCGGCGGCGAGATCGGCGTGCTTGTCGAAGAAGTCGGGATGGGCCTTGAGATAGGCCACGACGTCGTCGGCCGTGATCACCTTGACCTGCCGGCCGGAGCCGTCGGGGGCGGGGATCGTGCCGTCGGCACTCATGGGATGGCCCTCATAGGATCGCCCTCATAGGATCGATTGTCCCGTCTTGGCCCAGTCGTCGAGGAAAGCCTTGAGGCCGTTGTCGGTCAGCGTGTGCTTGAAGAGCTGGCGCAGCACGTTGGGCGGCACGGTCGCGACATGGGCACCGAGCTTGGCGCCCTGGATGACGTGCTGGGTATGCCGAACCGAGGCCACCAGAACCTCGGTCTTGAAGTGCGGATACTGGCGGTAGATCGTCATGATCTCGCCGATCAGGTGCATGCCGTCCTGGCCGATATCGTCGAGGCGGCCGACGAAGGGCGAGACGAAGGTGGCGCCGGCCTTGGCGGCGAGCAGTGCCTGGGCGGCCGAGAAACAGAGGGTGACGTTCACCATCGTGCCTTCGCTGCTGAGCGCCTTGCAGGTCTTGAGCCCGTCCGGGGTCAGCGGCACCTTGACCGCGACATTCTTGGCGAGCTTGGCGAGCTTTCGGCCCTCCTCGAGCATCGTCTTGTGGTCGGTCGCGACGGTCTCGGCGCTGACCGGGCCGGGGACGATGGCGCAGATCTCCTTGATCACGTCGAGCATCGGCCGGCCCGACTTCATGATCAGGGAGGGGTTGGTCGTCACCCCGTCGAGCAGGCCCGAGGCCGCGAGGTCCTTGATCTCGGCGACATCGGCGGTATCGACGAAGAACTTCATATAAAATACCCCAATGGCCAGTGGCTCGGACCAGGCTGTTGCCACAATTTCTAGCGATTCCCCCTCGGAGCCACAAGCCGACGGGGTACGGTCGGCGCTTGGGGAATCGGTGGAAAACACGGTCAGGGTCCTGCTGCCGCTGCCCCTTGCCGACGCCTACGACTACCGCGTCCCGCAGGATATGGCGCTCGTTCCCGGCCATTTCGTGGTCGTGCCGCTCGGCAAGCGCGAGACGGTCGGCGTGGTATGGGGCGCGGGCTCGGGCGAAGTCGCCTCGGCCAAATTGCGTGACGTGATCGGCGTGCTGCCGGCGCTGCCGATGGCCGACGCCATGCGCCGCTTCGTCGACTGGGTGTCCGCCTACACCCTGATGCCGCCGGGCGCGGTGCTGCGCATGGCGATGAGCGTGCCGTCCGCGCTCGAGGCGCCCAAGACCGAGTTCGTCTACCGGCCGGCGGCGCTGTCGGAAGATGCGGCCCTCAAGCTCACCGCTGCGCGCCGCCGTGTGCTGGAGCAATTGAAGGAAGGCCCTGCCATGCCGGCGGCCGAGCTCGCGCACCTTGCGGGTGTCGGCGCGTCGGTGGTGAAGACCATGGCCTCGATCGGCCTGCTGGAGGCAATCGAGCGCACCGTGCGCCGCTCGTTCCCGCAACCCGACGGTGGGCGCGACGGCCCCGATCTGTCGCCGGCACAGAAAACCGCCGCCGACGGGCTGGTGGAGAAGGTGAAGGCGCACGCCTTCTCGGCGACCCTGCTCGACGGCGTGCCGGGCGCGGGCAAGACCGAGGTCTATTTCGAGGCCATTGCCGCCGCGCTCGCCGCCGGCCGCCAGATCCTCGTGCTGCTGCCCGAGATCGCGCTGACCGCGCAGTGGCTGAAGCGTTTCGAGGATCGCTTCGGCGCGCTGCCCTCGCCCTGGCATTCCGGCCTCACCAGCCTGGAACGCCGCGAGACGTGGCGGGCCATCGCCGAGGGCAGGGTGGGCGTGGTGGTGGGTGCGCGCTCGGCACTGTTCCTGCCCTTCGCCCGGCTGGGCCTGATCGTGGTCGACGAGGAGCACGACCAGTCCTTCAAGCAGGACGAGGGCGTGGTCTACAACGCGCGCGACATGGCGGTGGTCCGCGCCCGGCTCGAATCGGCGCCTATCGTGCTCGCCTCGGCGACGCCGTCGCTGGAAAGCGTCGTCAATGTCGAGACGGGACGCTACGGCGCGGTGCATTTGCCGGCTCGGCACGGCGGCCACGATCTTGCGGCCCTGTCGGCGATCGATCTGCGCCGGGAGGCGCCGACTCGGGGCCACTGGCTGTCACCGCCGGTCGTCGAGGCGATGAAGCAGACCCTGGCGGCGGGCGAGCAGACGCTTCTGTTCCTCAATCGCCGCGGCTATGCCCCCATCACGCTCTGCCGCGCCTGCGGCCACGGCCTCGAATGCCCGCAATGTTCGGCCTGGCTGGTCGAGCATCGCTTTCGCCGCACCCTGATCTGCCACCATTGTGGCCACACCGAGCCGCCGGCCCGCGATTGCAAGCATTGCGGCGCGGTAGACCAGTTTGTGGCCTGCGGACCGGGCGTCGAGCGGCTGGCCGAGGAGGCGCTGGAGCTGTTCCCCGAGGCACGGTTGGAGCTCTTCACGTCGGACAGCCTGATGAACCGCGACGAGGCGTCGGCGGCAGTCGAGCGCATGGAGAAGGGCGAGATCGACATCCTGATCGGCACGCAGATGGCGGCGAAGGGACATCACTTTCCGAACCTGACCCTGGTCGCGGTGGTCGATGCCGATCTCGGGCTGAACGGCGGCGACCTGCGCGCGGCCGAGCGTACCTTCCAGCTTCTCTATCAGGTGGCGGGGCGCGCCGGTCGCGACGGCAGGCCGGGGCGGGCGCTGATCCAGACGCACAATCCCGAGCATCCCGTCATGCAGGCCCTGGTCTCGGGCAACCGCGACCGCTTCGTAGCGGCCGAGCTGCACGACCGGCGGCTGGCCGGCATGCCGCCCTACGGCCGGCTGGCGTCGCTCATCATCTCCGGCCCCGATCCGGCGGCGGTCGACAATGTCTGTTCCGCTTTGGCGCGCCGCGCCCCGCACCAGGAAGGTGTCACCGTGCTCGGCCCCTCGGTCGCGCCGATGGCCCTGCTGCGCGGCCGGCACCGGCGGCGGTTCCTGCTCAAGGCAGGCCGCGATATTGCAGTGCAACCGCTGCTCCACGCCTGGCTGGAACGGATCGGGTTGCCGGGTTCAGTGCGCCTGCAGGTCGATGTCGATCCCTATTCCTTCCTGTGACACGACGCGCTGAAAAACCGCGGTAATACAGGCCTTTGCCAACCTTGCGCCGGGAAAAAGCGCATGGTAGCAACGCGCGCTTTTCCGGGGTGGGGCGGCAAGCGACGCGGGGCGTTCTGCTAGGAAAAAGTTCGTAGATTCAATGGCTTGCCGGCCGCGTTGCGCGGCAGGGGAGAGGCTTTCGACGTGTCAACCGCATCCTCCGCCACCTCAGGCGTCGCCGGACGCTATGCCAGCGCTCTCTTCGACCTGGCGGACAGTGCCAAGTCGCTCGATCAGGTCGCCCAGGACCTCACCACATTCCGCAATCTCGTCGGCGAAAGCGCCGACCTCGCCCGCCTCATCGCGAGCCCGGTGATCGGCCGCGAGTTGCAGGGCAAGGGGCTGCTGGCCGTTCTCGATGCTGCCGGCATTTCCGGCCTGACACGCAACTTCGTCGGCGCCGTGGCGGCCAACGGCCGCGCCCGCGACCTGCCGGCGATGGCGTCGGCCTTCCTCGCCGAGCTGGCTGGGCGCCGCGGCGAGACCACCGCCACCGTGACCTCAGCCGTTCCGCTGTCCCAGGCCCAGCTCGACCAGCTCAGCGCCGCGCTCAAGGGTGTGCTGGGCGGCGCCAAGGTTTCCATCGACGCGCGCGTCGAACCCGACATTCTCGGCGGTCTCGTCGTGAAGGTCGGTTCGCGCCTGTTCGATTCGTCCATCCGCAGCAAGCTGCAGCGCTTGCAGCTTGCCATGAAGGGAGTTGCCTAAATGGATATCCGTGCCGCCGAGATCTCGGCCATTCTGAAGCAGCAGATCGCCAACTTCGGCACCGAGGCCGAAGTGGCCGAGGTCGGCCAGGTCCTCTCCGTCGGTGACGGCATCGCGCGCGTCTATGGCCTCGACAGCGTCAAGGCCGGCGAGATGGTGGAGTTCCCCGGCGGCATCAAGGGCATGGCGCTCAACCTCGAGAGCGACAATGTCGGCGTCGTGATCTTCGGCGAAGACCGCACGATCCGCGAAGGCGACACCGTGAAGCGCACCGGCGCCATTGTCGACGTGCCGGTCGGCAAGGGCCTGCTCGGCCGCGTGGTCGACGGCCTCGGCAATCCGATCGACGGCAAGGGCCCAATCCAGGCGACCGAGCGCAAGCTGGTCGAGGTCAAGGCGCCGGGCATCATCCCGCGCAAGTCGGTGAACGAGCCGATGCAGACCGGCCTCAAGGCGATCGACTCGCTGGTGCCGATCGGCCGCGGCCAGCGCGAGCTGATCATCGGCGACCGCCAGACCGGCAAGACCGCCGTCGCGATCGACACCTTCCTGAACCAGAAGCCGATCAATCAGGGCACCGACGAGGCGCGCAAGCTCTACTGCGTGTACGTCGCCGTCGGCCAGAAGCGCTCGACCGTCGCCCAGATCGTGAAGACCCTCGAGGACAATGGCGCGATGGAATACTCCATCGTCGTCGCCGCGACGGCGTCCGATCCGGCGCCCATGCAGTTCCTCGCGCCCTACACCGGCTGCGCCATGGGCGAGTACTTCCGCGACAACGGCATGCACGCCGTGATCGTGTATGACGACCTTTCCAAGCAGGCCGTCGCCTACCGCCAGATGTCGCTGCTGCTGCGCCGCCCGCCGGGCCGCGAGGCGTATCCCGGCGACGTGTTCTATCTCCACTCGCGCCTGCTCGAGCGCGCTGCCAAGCTGAACGAGAAGAACGGCTCGGGTTCGCTGACGGCGCTGCCGGTCATCGAGACGCAGGCCGGCGACGTGTCGGCCTACATCCCGACCAACGTGATCTCGATCACCGACGGCCAGATCTTCCTCGAGACCGAGCTCTTCTACCAGGGCATCCGGCCGGCGATTAACGTCGGCCTGTCGGTCAGCCGCGTCGGTTCGGCCGCCCAGATCAAGGCGATGAAGCAGGTCGCCGGCACCATCAAGCTGGAGCTGGCGCAGTATCGCGAGATGGCGGCCTTCGCCCAGTTCGCCTCGGACCTCGACGCCTCGACGCAGCGCCTGCTGGCCCGCGGCCAGCGCCTCACGGAGCTCCTGAAGCAGGGCCAGTTCGTGCCGATGCCGGTCGAGGAGCAGGTCGTGTCGCTCTATTCCGGCACCCGCGGCTTCCTCGACACGCTGCCGATCGGCCGCATCAACGAGTTCGAGCGCCAGATGCTCGACGCGCTGCGCGCCGAAGGCTCGATCCTGGCGTCGATCCGCGAGAAGCGCGAGATCGTCAAGGAGACGGACGACAAGCTGAAGGCGTTCCTCGACGGTTTCGTCAAGAAGTTCGCCTAAGACGCGAAGGTTTCGATGCCCAGTCTCAAGACCTACCGCCTCAGGATCCGAAGCGTCCAGTCGACGCAGAAGATCACCAAGGCCATGAAGATGGTCGCGGCCGCCAAGCTGCGCCGCGCCCAGGAGCAGGCCATGGCGGCCCGTCCCTATGCCGAGGCCATGGACAAGATCCTGGCGTCGCTGGGCGCGAGCTTCAAAGGCGGCACCGGCCCGCGCCTGCTGGCCGGCACCGGCTCCGACAAGGTCCATCTGGTCATCGTCGCCACCGGCGACCGCGGCCTGTGCGGCGCCTTCAACAGTTCGATCGTACGCGAGGCGCGCCGGACCATCCGCGCTCTGCTGGCCGAAGGCAAGGCGGTCAAGATCTTCTGCGTCGGCCGCAAGGGCCGCGACCAGCTGCGCCGCGACTTCGGCTCGCTGATCGTCGAGACCATGACCGACCTTGGCCGTCCGCGTCTCTCGTTCGGCGACGCCGAGAAGGTGGCGCGGCGCGTCATGGCGATGTTCGATGCCGGCGAATTCGACGTCGCGACTGTCGTCTTCAACCGCTTCAAGTCGGCGATGACGCAGATCGTCACCGTGCAGCAGCTCATCCCGCCGCCCGCGCCGGAGGCTGCTCCCGTCGCGACCGGCGGCGCCTCCTACGAATTCGAGCCCGACGAAGGCGAGATCCTGGCCGACCTGTTGCCGCGCAACCTCACTGTCCAGATCTTCGGCGTTCTGCTCGAGAATGCGGCGAGCTTCTACGGCTCGCAGATGACGGCAATGGACAACGCCTCGCGCAACGCGGGCGAGGTGATCAAGAAGCTGACCCTGCAGATGAACCGCTCGCGTCAGGCCACGATCACCAAGGAACTCATCGAGATCATCTCGGGCGCCGAGGCCATCTAGGCCGGCTGCCAGGCAATCGAAGGAAAGGGATCCGCAATGGCCACCAACAGCATCGGCACGATCACCCAGATCACGGGCGCGGTCGTCGACGTTCGCTTCGACGGCGAACTGCCGAACATCCTGAACGCGCTGCACGTGAAGTCCGACGGCCGCCTGATCGTGCTGGAAGTCGCCCAGCATCTGGGCGAGTCGGAAGTCCGCACCATCGCGATGGACACCACCGACGGCCTGGTCCGCGGCGAGAAGGCGACGGATACCGGAGCCCCGATCGCCATGCCGGTCGGTCCCGAGACGCTCGGCCGCATCCTCAACGTCATCGGCGACCCGGTCGACGAGCGCGGCCCGGTCGGCAACAAGCTGACCTTGCCGATCCACCGCAGCGCGCCCGAGTTCGTCGAGCAGTCGACGGAAGCGCAGATCCTGGTCACCGGCATCAAGGTCATCGACCTGCTGGCGCCCTACGCCAAGGGCGGCAAGATCGGCCTGTTCGGCGGCGCCGGCGTCGGCAAGACAGTGACCATCATGGAGCTGATCAACAACGTCGCGAAGGCGCACGGCGGCGTGTCGGTGTTCGCCGGCGTCGGCGAGCGCACCCGCGAGGGCAACGACCTCTATCACGAGATGATCGAGGGCGGCGTCATCAAGCTCGACGGCCCAGGGTCGAAGGTGGCGCTGGTGTACGGCCAGATGAACGAGCCGCCGGGCGCTCGCGCCCGTGTCGCGCTTTCGGGTCTGACCGTCGCCGAGTACTTCCGCGACGCCGAAGGCCAGGACGTGCTGTTCTTCGTCGACAACATCTTCCGCTTCACCCAGGCGGGTTCCGAGGTGTCGGCGCTGCTCGGCCGCATTCCGTCGGCGGTGGGTTATCAGCCGACGCTGTCGACCGACATGGGCGCCCTGCAGGAGCGCATCACCTCGACCAAGAAGGGCTCGATCACCTCGGTGCAGGCCATCTACGTGCCCGCCGACGACTTGACCGATCCGGCACCGGCAACCTCGTTCGCCCACTTGGACGCAACGACGGTGCTCAGCCGCTCGATCGCCGAGCAGGCCATCTTCCCGGCCGTCGATCCGCTCGACTCGACCTCGCGCATGCTCGATCCGCGCGTCGTCGGCGAGGAGCACTACAACGTCGCCCGGTCGGTGCAGCGCGTGCTGCAGCAGTACAAGTCGCTGCAGGACATCATCGCCATTCTGGGCATGGACGAGCTGTCGGAAGAGGACAAGCTGGTCGTGGCGCGCGCCCGCAAGATCCAGCGCTTCCTCAGCCAGCCGTTCCACGTGGCCGAGGTGTTCACCGGCACGCCGGGCGTGTTCGTGAAGCTCGAGGACACGATCAAGGCCTTCAAGGGCATCGTCGCCGGCGAATACGACGACCTGCCGGAGGCGTCGTTCTATATGGTCGGCACGATCGACGAGGCGGTCGCCAAGGCCAAGAAGCTCGCGGCCGAGGCGGCCTAAGCAGATGGCCAAGGTCTCCTTCCGTCTGGTGATGCCCGAGCGCGAGCTGCTCGCGACCGAGGCCGACATGGTGGTCGTCCCGGGCAGCGAAGGCGACTTCGGTGTCCTGCCGGGCCACGCCCCCCTGGTCTCGACCGTCCGCCCGGGCGTGCTCGAGGTCTTCCAGGGCAACAAGGCCGAGCAGCGCTTCCTGGTGGTTGGCGGGTTTGCCGAGGTGACGCCCGAGCGCTGCACCGTGCTGGCCGACGAGGCCCTGCCGTTCGAGCAGGTCACGCCCGAGCAGCTTGCCGAGCGTGAACGCGCTGCCGAGCGCGATCTGGTCGATGCCGCGACGGACGCCGAGAAGGCCGCCGCCGAGAAGAGTCTAGCGGCCGCCAAGGATCTGCGGCGGGCACAAGCCTACTACGCCAGCCGCTGAATTCAGCGTAACTGCGCAATTTTCTGTCGAGATGTGCACCGGCCGGCCATTGAAAGCCGGGCCGGAGGCCGCTTTATTACACTCAAGCGACATGCCGCCGGGGGTTCTCGCCGATGGGTAACTGGACACTCGAAACGATCGCATGGGATCGGTTCGACGCGTCGAAGGTCGATCCGGAGATCCTGCGTAACATCAAGGCTGCCGCGCTCGTGGAGCGCAATGGCGGCGACTATGGCATCTATCTCGGCCAGGTCTTTGCCGACGATGCCGCCTTCGTGGACGTGGTCCGGATCTGGGTCGACGAAGAGGTCCAGCACGGCATGGCGCTCGGCCGCTGGGCGCAGCTCGCCGATCCGACCTGGGACTTCGACGCTGCGTTCGATCGCTTCCGCGCCGGCTACAAGGTGCCGCTCGATGTCGACGCCTCGGTGCGGGGCAGCCAGGCCGGCGAGATGATCGCGCGCTGTATTGTCGAGACCGGCACCAGCTCCTACTACAGTGCGCTCAAGGACGCGGCCGCAGAGCCCGTCCTCAAGCAGATTTGCGCCAAGATCGCGGCCGACGAGTTCCGCCACTACAAGCTCTTCTATGGGCACCTGGGCCGCTGCCTGGAGCGCGACAGGTTGAACCGCTGGGCCCGTCTGCGTATCGGCTGGGGCCGCCTTGCCGAGAGCGAGGACGACGAGCTGGCCTACGCCTATTTTGCGGCCAACGCGCCCAAGGACGCGGTCTACGACCGCACGCGCAACATGCAGGCCTATGCTCGACGCGCCTACCCGCTCTACCAGCCCACCCATGTGCAGCGCGCCATAGCGATGGTGCTGAAGGCTGTCGGGCTGAGGCCGCAGGGTAGGCTGAACGCCGTGCTGACGCGCGCGGGGCTCTGGTTCCTGCGCCGCAACGCCGCCAGGTTTGCGGCGCTGGGCGCCTGAGGCCTACGACACCAGGTCGTCGAATTCCTTCAGCGCGGCTTCGTAGACCGCGCGCTTGAAGGGCACGATCAGCGACGGCAGTTCGCGCGCGGACGCCCAACGCCAGGCATCGAATTCCTGATCATGCGCATGGATATCGATGTCGGCGTCGCTGCCGGTGAAGGCCAGCGCGAACCACTTCTGCGCCTGGCCGCGCCAGCGGCCCTTCCAGTATGGCGGCCTGCTGTCCTTGGGGACATCATAGGTGATCCACCTCGAGCTCTCGCGCAGGAGCAGTGCCCTGGTCGTGCCGACCTCCTCCTGGAGTTCGCGGCAGGCCGCTTCGAGCGGGCTTTCGCCCTTGTCGATGCCGCCCTGGGGCATCTGCCAGGCATCCGGCCGGCCGGCCCGGCTGCCCACGAAGATGCGCCGGTCCGCCGCGATCAGCATCAAGCCGACATTCGGCCGATAGCCTTCGGGCTGATCGTTCTTCATGGGCGAAGCTGCGCGGGCTGGGCGCGCATCCGGCTCATGCAGGCGTCGCGGCACTCGAAATGGCCGATCAGCGGTACCAAGGAGACAGTGGACCTGTCCTCGCGCCGCCGGTGCCAGCCCAGGACGGCACCGATCGCCTCGTCCCCGGGCTGGATGACCCCAAACGCGTGGCGCGGCGCGCGACCGGGCGCTGTCTCGGCCACCCAGGCCGTGAGCCTGTCGAGATTTCCGGCGACACCATCGCCCGCCAGCTTGTAGTCGAGCACGTCGGCACTGCGCGCATAGCCGGTTCCGAGTTCCTCGGTGAGGCGTTGCACGGCGGCGGCACCCGGCGCCTGATTGACCTCGACCACGGCAAGGCCGCGCTCGGAAAGCTCCTTCACCAGGGGGCGCATGACATCGTCGGCCTGTGCGATCGCGGCGGGCGATGAGATCACCAGGCCGACATAGCCTTCGCCGCGCGACAACACCACCCGCAGGCGGCGCAGGTTCTCCGCAGCCTCCGCAGCGCCTTCGATCGGCCGGATGCCGCGTTCCGCGGTGCCCGAATCATCGATCGGCAGCATGAGATAGCTTTCGTGGCCGAACTCGCGCGCGCGGCCGAGCCAGCGCGGCAGGTCGGGCGTGCCTGGGAGGAAGGCGAGGCTGACCTCGGCGGGCAGGTCCTCGATCGCACGCCGCATCGCCCCTTCGTCGACGCCGAGGTTGATCACGAGCAAACCGATGCGCGCGGGCGGCCCGGCGGTATCGAAGCGGCGGGAATTGACGATCCACGGCATCCAGCCCGTCGACGAGATGCGGGGCAGCCGAGCGCCATCGCTCGTCGTCTCGATCATCTCCGCGAGTTCGGCGGGCGGCAGGCTGCGGAACCCCGACGGAGGCGGACGGACGGGCAGCGGCAGCGACTGCACGACATCCGGCGTCGGAGACGGCTCGGCCGCCGTCGCCTTGTCGATGATCTCCGGCGTCTTCCCTTTGAAGTCGCCAAAGGCGAGACCGGCCGCGCCGGCGATCAGTGCAAGGACGAGGACGTAGGCACCGACCAGCCCGCGACGGCCTGGTCTTCTTGCGGCTGATTTGCCGGACGCGGCCACGATGCCGTTCCCGGAGAGCGGCCGCTCAGTTTGCGCGGCCGCTGTAGAGCGAGATGCCGCGGATCAGATCGGCAGCCCGCAGCAGCTGGTAGTCGGCGGCCTGCTCCTTCGGAGGCTCGTCGGGATCGGTCGGCGCGGGCGTCGGTCCGGCGGCCTTTTCGTCCTTCTTGTCGCCTGGCTTGCCCGCTTCAGGCTTGGCTTCGGGCTTGGCTTCGGGCTTTGGTGCCTGGCCCGGCTTCTCGTTCGGATTGGTGATCGAGCGGCGCAGATTCTCCTCGCGGAAGCCGGGGCGCTGCTGGACGCTCTCGATCTTGGCCTGCTCGACCTCGATGTCGGGCTTGATGCCCTCCTTCTGGATCGAGCGGCCCGACGGCGTGAAGTAGAGCGCGGTGGTGAGGCGGATGGCGCCGCCGCCGGTCACCTGCATGATCGTCTGGACCGAACCCTTGCCGAACGAACGGGTGCCGAGAATGATCGCGCGGCGGTGATCCTGCAGGGCGCCGGCCACGATCTCCGAGGCCGAGGCGGAGCCGCCGTTCACCAGCACCACGATCGGCAGGCCGTTGGCGACGTCGCCGGGCTTGGCATTCCAGCGCTGCACGTCATCGTTCTTGCGCGCCTTGACCGAGACGATCTCGCCCTTGTCGAGGAAGGCGTCGGACAGCGCGATCGCCTGGTCGAGCAGGCCGCCCGGATTGTTGCGCAGGTCGAGGATGTAGCCCTTGAGCTTGTTGCCCGCCTCCTTCTTCAGCTTCTCGACAGCGTCGAGCACGCCGGGCGTCGTCTGCTCGGAGAAGGAGGTGACGCGGATATAGCCGATGTCGCCGCCTTCGAGGCGGTACTTGACCGGCTTCACCTTGATCGTGTCGCGGGTCAGCGTGACGTCGAACGGATCCTTGCCGGCGCGGCGGATCGAGATCTTGATCGGCGTACCGACCTTGCCCCGCATCTTCTCGACCGCCTCCTGCAGGGTCAGACCCTGCACCGGCTCGCCGTCGAGCGCGAAGATGAGGTCACCCGCCTGGACTCCCGCCTTGGAAGCCGGCGTGTCGTCGATCGGCGACACGACCTTGATGACGCCGTTCTCCATCGTCACTTCGATGCCGAGCCCGCCGAACTCACCCTTGGTCTGGACCTGCATGTCCTTGTAGGTCTTGGGGTTCATGTAGCTCGAATGCGGATCGAGCGCGCTCAACATGCCGTTGATGGCGTTCTCGATGAGCTGCTTTTCCTCGACCGGCTCGACATAGTCGCGACGAATGCGCTCCAGGACATCGCCGAACAGGTTGAGCTGCTGATAGAGCTCGCTCTTGTCGCCCCCGGCAGCCTTCGGGCCGGGTTTGTCCTGCGCCAGGGTGGGCGCGACGACGGGCACGGCCAGCAGGGCCACGGTCGCGGCGAGGGAGGCGAAGCGCAGAAAGGTCATTGGGGTGCCTTCAAGGGAAGGTCGCTGGAGCCTTCTGGCCAAGCGATCCGGGGAATTTTCGAACTTCGGGAACGAGGATACAGGGGCGTCTTTGGCAGGATCAAGGCGCCGTCGGCCGGCGCCGCTTCACAAATCAGGCAGAAGCGGCGGCAACCGCTCGCGGGGTCGCGAGAACGGTCGGCCGGGCTGCCGCGGAAAGGAGTGACTTGCCCGTCATCTCCGCGGGTTGGGGCACGCCCATCAGGGCAAGCATGGTGGGTGCAACATCGGCCAGCTTGCCGTCGCGGAGCGACCGCACGTCCGCCGGCGCGTTGAACAAGAGGGCCGGCACGCGATTCAACGTGTGCTGGGTGTGCTTCTGGCGCGAGATTTCGTCGAACATCTGTTCGGCATTGCCGTGGTCGGCCGTGACGAACATGACGCCGCCCACCGCCTTGATGGCCTCCATGAGGCGCCCGAGGCTGGCGTCGACAGCCTCGACGGCCTTCGTCGCCGCGGCGAGGTCGCCCGTGTGGCCCACCATGTCGGTATTGGCGTAATTCACCACGATCAGGTCAAACTTGCCCGAGCCGATCGCCTCGACGAGCTTGTCGGTAACCTCCGGTGCGCTCATCTCGGGCTTGAGATCGTAGGTCTTGACCTTGGGCGAGGGTACGAGGATGCGCTCCTCGCCGTCGAACACGCGCTCCTCGCCGCCATTGAAGAAGAACGTGACATGCGCGTACTTCTCGGTCTCGGCGATGCGAAGCTGCCGGAGGCCGGCGCGCGACACTGTCTCGCCAAGGCCCATCCGGATGGTCTCCGGCGGGAACAGCGTCTTCAGGAACGGATTGAGCGCCGCCGAATACTCGACCATGCCGACAGCCGTCGCGAACTTCACGAGCCGCGCCCGATCGAATCCGTCGAAACGCGGATCTAGCAGCGCCGTCAGGATCTGGCGGGCGCGATCGGAGCGGAAGTTCAGCATCAGCAAACCGTCGCCGTCCTTCATGCCGGCGTAACCGTCTATCACGGTGGGCAGCACGAACTCGTCGTCGAGGCCGGCGGCATAGCCCTGGTCGACCGCGTCCCTCGGCGTTCCGGCGCGCTGCCCGGCATTGCCGTCGACCATCGCCTGGTAGGCGACCGCGACACGCTCCCAGCGCTTGTCGCGATCCATGGGATAGAAGCGACCCGAAACGGTGGCGAACCTGATCGGCAGGCCGGGCTTCATCCCGGCCTGGATGTGGTCGAGGCATTCCAGCGCGCTGCGCGGCGGCATGTCCCGGCCGTCGAGGAAGGCATGGATCCAGACCGGTACGCCGGCGCCTGCGATCATGTTCGCCAGGAAGACCAGGTGATCCTGGTGGGCATGCACGCCGCCGGGGGAGGCGAGGCCCATCAGATGGAGGGCGCCGCCGTTCTTCTTCAACGTCGCGATCGCGTCGAACAGGATCGGATTCTTCGCGAGAGAGCCGTCCTCGATGGCGTTGTCGATGCGCGGCAGGTCGGGCACGGCGACACGGCCGGCGCCGAGGTTCATGTGACCGACCTCGGAATTGCCCATCTGGCCCTTTGGCAAGCCGACGAAGGTCTCCGACGCGTCGATCAGACCCTGCGGGCAGGTCGCGATCATGCGGTCGAAGTTGGGCGTCCTGGCGCCCAGGATCGCGTTGTAGGGCGTGGCCGAGCGGTGGCCCCAGCCGTCGAGGATGCAGAGCAGGGCAGGACGCAGACGCGACGACAAGGCCATTACGACGCCTTCCGTGTGGTCGGCCGCGGGCGCTCGACGGCATTGAACTTGTTGGGGCAGTTCAGGTCGCGCGGATCGGTGTTCGGGTTCTGGTCCGGCACCTCGACGGCACAGAACACGAATTCGCCGCGCGGTTCGCCGTCGATGGTGATGTCGTAGGTGTAGGTGCCCGGAGGGTCACCGGGGATGATGCACCACGAGCGCTGCAGAACGCCGTCCTGCACGGTCTCCAGCATGCGGGTCGTGGCGCGCGTCTTGTCGGCGCTGACCTCGGTCTCGGGGCCGGCGATCACCTGTTCCGCCGGCTGCGAGGTCGTCAGCACCTCTTTAAGCGACACGACGCGGTTGGGCCCGCCGAGATACATGCGCCAGCCGAAGCAGGCACGATTGAACAGGAGCGGAATGGCGTTGGTCTCGTAATGGCGCTGCTTGCCGTCCTCGCCGGTGATCGAGACATAGGGGATCGAGCGCACGGGCTTGATCCCCGGTTTCTGGACTGGGGTGGTCTGGCCCATCGCGGTCGTCGAGACGGCGGCCACGAGAAGGGTGGCGGAGGCGGCCAAAAGCCATCGGGGGAGGGCGCGCATGGGCTGCAATGTAACCCCGGTTTTTCGTCAGAACAGAGGCAAAATCGACGCCCTGTCGCGGCTGTCCTCAGGCTCGATGATAGGGATGTCCGGCAAGGAGCTGCTGGGCCCGGTAGATCTGTTCGGCCAGCATGCCGCGGGCCAGCAGATGCGGCCAGGTCATGGCGCCAAATGACAGCACCAGCGAGGTTTTTCCCAGCAGGGCGTCGGTATGGCCGTCGGCACCGCCGATCAGGAAGGCCAGGTCCGAAACCGAATCGTCACGCCACCGGCCCAGCCGGGCGGCGAAGGCTTCGCTGTCCATGACCTTGCCGCGCCGGTCCAGCGCCACCAGCGTGGCCCCCGCCGGAGCCGCTTCGAGCAGCAACTCGCCCTCGCGCTGCATGAGTTGGGGCGGCGGCAGCTTGCGCTTCTCCTCGACTTCGCGGAGCGCGAGCGGCCAGCGGATGCGGCCGGCATAGTGTTCGTAGAGATCGCGTTCCGGCCCGCGCTGGGCGCGGCCGATGGCGGCGATCGTGATCCTCACTGCGCCCTTTTGCGTCGCGGCCTGGCCGTCTTCGGTTTGGCCGCCGACTCGGTCTCCAGTGCCCACATCTTCTCGAGCGCATAGAAGGCGCGTGGTTCTGGCCGGAACACGTGGACGACCACGTCGCCGGCATCGACCAGGACCCAGTCGCCGCCCTGCTTGCCCTCGACGGGAATGTAGCCGTGACCGGCCTGCTTCAGCTTCTCGGCGAGATGGTCGGCGATCGCCACGACCTGGCGGTTCGAGCGGCCCGTGGCGATCACCATGTAGTCGGCGAACGCGGACTTGCCCTTGAGGTCGATGACGACGACGTCCTCGGCCTTGTCGTCGTCCAGCGACCGACGCACCAGCGATAGCAGGGCGTCGGTGGCAATGCTTCGATCGGGAAGCTGGCGGGCTCCCGTGGAGGATTTCTGCGCGGGGATGGTCTTTCCTTTCGCTCTCGTGCGTCGCGGCCGCACGGCGCGGATCGCCGTGGCCGAATGGCTGTCCAGCCTGCTCGGGATAAAGCACCAGACCGGCGGCTCGCAAGAGGCGAGCTTGCGGGCCTCGGCGGCTCCCAGCCGGGAATGCGCAAAGGTGCGCGGGGCTTTGGAGACGAGGGCGGCATAGCCCCAGCCCGGGCGGGCAAAGGCGGCGATGGGGATCGCCGCGAAGAGGTCGCGCCAGTCCGCCCAGTCGACGAGCTGCGGCAGGATGTCGGCGCCCATCAGCCACACGAACTTCGCCCGCGGGTAGACGCGCTTGAGCGCCCGCACCGTGTCCAGCGTATAGCGCGTGCCGAGCAGCAGCTCCGGCGCCTCGACGCGGATCCGGGGATGCAGGGCGAGCTGCCGGGCGCGGGCGACGCGCGTCGCCAGCGGTTCCATGCCGGCGTCGCTCTTCAGCGGATTCTGCGGCGACACCAGCCACCACACCTCGTCGAGGCCGAGCCGTTTCAGGGCCTCCAGGCTGACATGGCGATGGCCCGGATGGGCGGGGTTGAACGAACCGCCCAACAGGCCGATGCGCCGCGTCGTGTCGCGCGGCACGCCCGGCATCGGATGCAGGATCGTCACGGGCACGGCCTCACGGGCGAAGCGTGCCCTTGCCGCGCACGATGTTCTTGTAGGTCGTCAGCTCGACCAGCCCCACCGGCCCGCGCGCGTGCATGCGGTTGGTCGAGATGCCGATCTCCGCGCCCAGCCCGAACTCGGCCCCGTCGGCGAACTGGGTGCTGGCATTGTGCATCACGATGGCGCTGTCGACCTCGCCCAGGAAGCGGTGCGCCGTGGCGTCGTTCTCCGTGACGATGGATTCGGTGTGCTGACTGCCGTAGCGCGCGATGTGCTCGATCGCGCCCGCGACGCCTTCCACTGTGGCGACCGAGATGATCGGCTCGAGATATTCGGTGCGCCAATCCTTGTCGGTGGCCGCGACCGCCTTGGGATCGCGCTTCCGGACCTCGGCGTCGCCGCGCACCTCGCAGCCCAGCTCATGGAGGCGGGCGAGGACCGGCATCAGGTGCGTGTCGAGCGCGGCCTTATCGATCAGCAGCGTCTCGGCGGCGCCGCAGACGCTGACCCGGCGCATCTTGGCGTTGGCCACGAGGTCGCGTGCCATGGCGACGTCGGCGTCACGGTCGACATAGACGTGACAGATGCCGTCATAGTGGCGCAGCACCGGCACGCGGCTCTCCTGCGTCACGCGGTCGATCAGCGAGCGTCCGCCGCGCGGCACGATGAGGTCGAGCCAGTCCATCGCCTTCAGCATCTCGCCCACGGCGGCGCGGTCGGTCGTCGGCACGAGAGCCACGCAATCCTCGGGCAGGCCTGCGGTCTTCAGGGCACGTCGCAGCAGCTCGACGATGGCGCGCGAGGAATGGAAGCTGTCGGAGCCGCCGCGCAGGACCACGACATTGCCCGACTTGATGCAGAGCGCGCCGGCGTCGGCCGTCACGTTGGGCCGCGCCTCGTAGATCACGCCGATGATGCCGATGGGAACGCGCACGCGACTGATGACGAGGCCGTTGGGCCGGGTCCATTCCTCGATCGTTGCGCCGACGGGATCGGGCAGCGCCACGATGTCGTCGAGCCCCTTGGCCATGGCCTCGATGCGGGCGTCGTTCAGCAGCAGTCGGTCCTGCAGCGCGCTCGACATGCCGGCCGCCTTGGCCGCTTCGATGTCGCGCGCGTTGGCGGCGAGGATCGCGGCCTTCTCGGCGCGGATCAACCGGGCGGCGTCGGCCAGCGCCTGGTTCTTGGCGGCGGTCGAGGCGTTGCGCAGCGCCGCAGCGGCCGTCTTCGCGCGACGGCCCAGCTCGGCGACGACGGTTGCGGCATCCTCTGCAGGCTTGGTCTGGACGTTCATGGCCGCTCCAGTATAGCTCATTCGACCACGAGATCGTCGCGGTGGACCATCTCGTCGCGGCCGCGGAATCCCAGCAGCTTCTCGATCTCCGCGCTCTTGCGGCCGGCGATGCGGCGCGCGTCCTCGGCGGCATAGGCCACCAGCCCGCGCGCCAGCACGCGGCCGCCGGGGTCCTTCACGTCGACCACGTCGCCGCGCTTGAACTCGCCGTCGACCGCCGTGACGCCGGCCGGCAGAAGGCTCTTGCCCGACGACAGGGCCTTCACCGCGCCCGCGTCGACGATGAGCGCGCCTGCGGTCTTGAGCGAGCCCCTGATCCACTTCTTGCGGGCCGACAGCGGCGAGCCCTCGGGCAGGAACCAGCTGCAGCGCGCCGTGCCGTCGATCAGCGCGCCGAGCGCCCCCACCTTGTGGCCGTCGGCGATCGCCATGCGGCAACCCGCGGCCATGGCGATGCGGCCGGCCATCAGCTTGGTCACCATGCCGCCGTTGGACAGTTCCGATGCCGCGACGCCGGCCATCGCCTCGATCTCGGGCGTGACCTCGCGGATCTCGGGAATGTGCTTGGCCGCAGGGTCGTTGCGCGGATCGCCGGTGTAGAGCCCGTCGATGTCCGACAAGAGCACCAGCGTGTCGGCCGAGATCATCTCGGCGACGCGGGCGCCCAACCGGTCGTTGTCGCCGAAGCGGATCTCGTCGGTGGCGACGGTGTCGTTCTCGTTGATCACCGGCACCGCGCCGAGGCCGAGCAGGGTCGCCATGGTCTGGCGCGCGTTGAGGTAGCGGCGGCGCTCCTCGGAGTCGTTCAAGGTCAGCAGGATCTGCGCGACCGTGATGCCGTGACGCGCCAGTGCCTCCTGGTAGGCCTGCGCCAGGCGGATCTGGCCGGTGGCCGCCGCGGCCTGGCTTTCCTCGAGCCGCAGCGGGCCCGACGCGAGCTTCAGGTGCGTGCGGCCGAGGCGGATGGCGCCGGAGGAAACCAGGACGATCTCGCAGCCCTTCCTGTGCAGGCGCGCGACATCGCCGGCGAGCGCCTCCAGCCAGTCCCGCCGCACCTCGCCCCTGCTCTCGTCGACCAGGATCGAGGAGCCGATCTTCACGACCAGGCGGCGAGCTGAGGCGAGGGGGCTCATGCCGCTTCCCTGGCCGTCTGCTTGTCGACCAGCTTCATCAGCTCGTGCAGCAGGGGCTGCACGCCCTGGCCCGAGACGCCGGAGATGACATGCACGGTCTTGCGGCTTGCCCTGGCGAGCGCCGCGCGCTTGGCCTCGATGTCCTCCTGCGTCATGGCGTCGGTCTTGTTGAGCGCCACGATCTCTTTCTTGCGCGCGAGATTGCCGCCGTAAGCGCGCAGCTCGCTGCGCACCGTCTTGTAGGCGGCGGCGACGTCGTCCTGCGTGCCGTCGACGAGATGCAGCAGCGCGCGGCAGCGCTCGACATGGCCGAGGAAGCGCGTGCCGAGGCCGGCGCCCTCATGCGCGCCCTCGATGAGGCCCGGAATGTCGGCCATCACGAACTCGCGCTGGCCGACCTTCACCACGCCGAGGCCGGGATGCAGCGTCGTGAACGGATAGTCGGCGATCTTGGGCCGCGCGTTGGAGTTCGACGACAGGAACGTCGACTTGCCGGCGTTGGGCAGGCCGACCAGGCCGATGTCGGCGATCAGCTTGAGCCGCAGCCACAGGGCCATTTCCACGCCCGGCCAGCCCTTGTCGGCGCGGCGCGGGGCGCGGTTGGTCGAGGTCTTGTAGTGCAGGTTGCCGTAGCCGCCGTCGCCGCCCTTGGCGAGCACGATTTTCTGGCCGATCTTGGTCATGTCGGCGAGCAGCGTCTCGTTGTCCTCGGCGAAGATCTGCGTGCCGCGCGGCAGGCGCAGCACGATATCCTTGCCCTTCCCGCCGGTGCGCTGGCTGCCCATGCCGTGATGGCCGGTCTCGGCCTTGAAATGCTGGGCGTAGCGGTAGTCGATCAGCGTGTTGAGCCCGTCGACGCACTCGGCGATCACGTCGCCGCCGCGCCCGCCGTCGCCGCCGTCCGGGCCGCCGAACTCGATGAACTTCTCGCGGCGAAAGCCCACGCAGCCCGCGCCGCCGTTGCCGGAGCGGATGTAGATCTTGGCCTGGTCGAGGAACTTCATGAGCTGGGGTCCAGAAAAGAAAAGGGGGAACGGCGAACCGCTCCCCCTTCGAATTCCGATCGGATGGGAACGGCTATTCGGCGGCGAGTGCCGGCGCCGGGAGCACGTTCACCTCGACCTTGCCGCCCGAACGGGTGCGGAAGGACACGACGCCGTCGGCGGTGGCGAACAGCGTGTGGTCGCGGCCGACGCCGACATTCTCGCCGGGGTTCATCTTGGTGCCGCGCTGGCGGACCAGGATGTTGCCCGACAGGACCTTCTGGCCGCCGAAGCGCTTGACGCCCAGGCGCTTGCCGTCCGAATCGCGGCCGTTACGCGAGGAGCCGCCTGCCTTTTTGTGTGCCATCGTACTACTCCAGTCGCTCTAGCTCAGGCGACGATCTGTTCGATCTTGACCACCGTCAGGTCCTGACGATGGCCGTTCTTGCGCCGCGAGTTCTGCCGGCGGCGCTTCTTGAAGACGATCAGGTGCGGCCCGCGCGCCTGCTTGACGATCGAGCCCACGACCTTGGCGCCGGCCACGGTCGGCGCGCCGACCTTGTCGCCGACCATCAGCACGTCGGTGAACTCGACCTTGGCGCCGGCCTCGCCCTCGATCTTCTCGACCGTGAGCTGGTCGTCGGCGGCGACCGTGTACTGCTTTCCACCCGTGCGGATAACGGCGATCATGATGACACCCGACTAGAGGCTTCCCGGGCGAAACCGCCGGAAAAGCACGAAAGAATGCGGCGGGCCCGCAGGACCCGCCGGAAGAGCGCGGAATATACGCAGGCGGGCCTGCGAGTCAATGTCGGCGACGGGACCTTCCCGGCCGTGGCGATTCAGCTCTCCGCACGCCGAAGAGCCAATCATTTCAGGGCGTTACACCCGAACAAGCGTACACCAAGATGTAACGCGTGTTGTCCAGAATTCTGTCCATGGAATCGATCCGTTGCCGATTCCACAAGACTTTTCCTCGACTCGCGTCGTTGTTCGTTGGCACAGGGCCCGGTGCGCTCTGTTCTCAGGCGTCGTTAAGTGTCTGTTCCGGCGTCATTATTTGGCGCTCGGTTGAGACGGGCTCGTTCTTGGGACTGTCCACGACTCAGAAATCGTGGCGGCTGCACCAGGCGCCCGCTGGATCAGGGGACGTCAACCTCGGGGGCGTGCCCCGGGCGGTCGTGCCGAATTGGGTAGTGAACCGGCGTAGTCCGCGCCAGCTTATAGGAAACTATAGGCACATTCCTGCCGAACCTGCAAGTCCGCCGTCACGAGATTTTCTCGGGGTGGGCGGCGATGTCGCCGCGCCCCTGCGCGCGGCGAGGCGGTTGCTCCGGAAGAGGCCGCCGCCTATAACCCGGCGCCCGGAGAGGTGCCAGAGTGGTCGATCGGGACGGTCTCGAAAACCGTTGTGCGTGCAAGCGTACCGTGGGTTCGAATCCCACCCTCTCCGCCA
>Ga0172375_10000574_pt1 | contig 58582 bp, 53 predicted proteins | sample LakKiv1m_FD_114537 | JGI IMG/M metagenome (GOLD analysis project Ga0172375, IMG submission 114537) | Freshwater microbial communities from Kabuno Bay, South-Kivu, Congo - kab_092012_11.1m | ecosystem: Environmental > Aquatic > Freshwater > Lake | place: Democratic Republic of the Congo...
AGTGCGTTTGCAAAAACTCCGGTGTGTATTTCTATGTAATCACTTTTTATTTCTGAAGCAGCATCTATTTGTTTAATATCGGGTTCGATGAAAAGTGAAACTTCAATATCGTGTTTGTGAAGTTCTTCAATGGTGTTTTTCATTAATGTGATATTATCGATAACATTTACACCGCCTTCGGTTGTAAGTTCCTGTCGCTTTTCAGGAACGATAGTCGCAAGCTCAGGACCAATATCACAAGCTATTTTAATTATTTCTTCAGTCGCAGCCATTTCAAGATCAAGTTTTGTATTGATCAACTCGCGAAGTAATCTTACATCTCTCTCGTTAATGTGTCTCCTGTCCTCACGAAGATGCACAACTATTCCATCGATACCAGCCTGCTCAGCTATTAATGCAGCTGTAATAGGATCGGGTTGTGTTTCACCACGAGCATTTCTTAAAGTTGCTATGTGATCGATATTAAGTGATAGTCTCATTTTTAACCTCAAAAAATTTGTTTAACTAAATTTATAATTGATGTAAATCCAATTCCATAATCATTCGCTCTAAATCGTAAAGATGAAATTAAATCAATGGAAAACATTACACCAATATGAGTAAGTACACAATAATAAATCGAACGAGTTCTTAATGCAAGAATACCGAGTGCAATTCCTCCAAATATCGCCCCGAATGTTTCTAAAAAAGGTTTACCGTTGTGAAGAATTACAAAGGGAATCATTTGTATAAGAACAGCATAACCACCAAGTTTTTTTTCTAATCCAAACAGCATAAATCCGCGCCAGATAAATTCCCATGCAAACATATAAAGCAGCATTCCTGCTTCATAAATAAACAATGTATTCCAATCTGATTTTGCACTTGATAAGTGAGGATATTTTTCTGCGAAAGATGGAGTTGCTGAAACAAACCAAACTAAAACAATCATTACAAAAAGAAAGACTAAAGAAATTTTAAGACCGACTTTAAAATCGCCTAACCGCAATCCGTAATCAGAAAGTTTTTCCTTAAATCCGAATTTGATTATTAAAATTCCAAGGACGAAGAAAGTGAAAAAATCTCCTACAAACCAGTATAGATATTCCAGCAAATACGGGTCTGAGTAATTTTGAAATTGCTCAAAAAGATTTGCCCTAAAAAATCGTCTTGAAGTAAAGTAAAAAGAGAGAGTTTGAATTATAGCGACTGAAAGAAAAACAGCGATAACTTTTCTGTCAAGCTCCTTAATAATTGCAAAAAGCTCTTTAATCTCAGATTTAAGGTTAAAATGATTCAATCTTCATAAAAGTTTATTTTCAAAACAAAATTAAGCAATTTCCGTCACAACAGAAGAGAAATTTCTTGACAAAATTTTTAATCAAGTGTATATTAGCACTCGTCTTTTAAGAGTGCTAACTAAATTTCAATAACAAAATAAAAGGAGCTAATAATGAGCGAAATCAAATTAAAGCCACTTGGTGACAGAGTTGTTGTAAAACCTGCTGCTGCTGAAGAGAAAACTGCTGGTGGAATCATTCTACCTGACACCGTAAAAGAAAAACCAGTTGAAGGAACTATTGTTGCTGCTGGTCCTGGTAAAGTTGCCGATGATGGCAAATTAGTTAAGCTGGAAGTTAAAGTTGGTGATAAGGTTCTTTATGGAAAGTACAGCGGAACTGAAGTTACAATTAATGGTGAAGAATATCTCATTATGCGTGAGAGTGATATCTTCGGAATTTTAGGCAAGTAATTAATTAACGAAAAATATAAAGGAAATAAAAATATGGCAAAATTAATTGTATATAACACTGATGCCCGTGCCGGACTAAAGACTGGTGTGGACAAATTAGCAAATGCAGTTAAAGTTACCTTAGGTCCAAAAGGACGCAATGTAATTTTAGAAAAGAAATTTGGTGCACCAACCGTAACCAAAGATGGCGTTTCTGTTGCAAAAGAAATCGATCTTGATGATCCAATTGAAAATATGGGTGCACAAATGGTTCGAGAAGTTGCTTCTAAAACCAGCGATGTTGCTGGTGATGGAACAACTACAGCTACAGTTCTAGCTCAGGCTATTTATAGAGAAGGTTTAAAGAACGTTACAGCTGGTGCTAATCCTATGGATCTTAAAAGAGGTGTTGACCTAGCTGTAACTAAAGTTATTGAATATTTAAAATCAGTTAGCAAAGAAGTTGAAGGAAGAAATGAAATTGCACAGGTTGGTTCAATCTCTGCAAATAATGATAAGACAATCGGTAATTTAATTGCTGATGCAATGGAAAAAGTTGGCAAAGATGGTGTTATTACAGTTGAAGAAAGTAAATCAGCCGATACCGTTTTAGAAGTTGTAGAGGGTATGCAATTCGATCGCGGATATATTTCTCCTTACTTTGTAACCGATACAGAATCTATGGAAACAATATTGGAAGATCCATTTATTCTTATCCATGATAAAAAAATAGCTGCTATGAAAGATCTTTTACCAGTTCTTGAAAAAGTTGCACAGCAAGGCAAAGCGATGTTAATCATCTCTGAAGATCTTGAAGGAGAAGCACTTGCAACATTAGTTGTAAACAAGATTCGTGGTACACTTAAAGTTGCTGCAGTAAAAGCTCCAGGTTTTGGTGATAGAAGAAAAGCAATGTTAGAAGATATTGCAGTTCTTACAAATGGAACTGTAATTTCAGAAGAGCAAGGTTACAAATTGGAGAACGCAACTTTAGAATATTTAGGTAAAGCTAAAAAAGTTGTTATCGATAAAGACAATACAACTATTGTTGAAGGTGCTGGTAAAACTGATAACATCAAAAAGAGAATTAATGAAATTAAAGCTCAGATTGATAAATCAACATCTGATTACGATAAAGAAAAATTACAGGAAAGATTAGCAAAACTTTCTGGTGGAGTTGCAGTTCTAAAAATCGGAGCTTCTACAGAAGTTGAAATGAAAGAAAAGAAAGCCAGAGTTGAAGATGCTTTACACGCAACCCGTGCTGCAGTTGAAGAAGGTATTGTTGCTGGTGGTGGAGTTGCTTTAGTTAGAGCTTCTAATGTGCTTGATAAACTTACAGGTGAAAATCTTGATCAGACAACTGGAATTAAAATTGTTCAGAAAGCTCTTGAAGAACCATTGAAGCAAATTGTTGAAAATGCAGGACTTGAAGGTTCTGTAGTTCTCTGGAAAGTTAAAGAAGGTAAAGATGATTTTGGATTTAACGCAGCTACTGAGAAGTACGAAAACCTTATCAAAGCTGGCGTTATCGATCCAACAAAAGTTACCAGAACAGCACTTGAAAATGCAGCATCGGTTTCATCTTTATTGATTACAACTGAAGCAGTTGTATTTGAGAAGAAAGAAAAAGAACCTGCAATGCCAGCAATGCCTCCTGGAGGTATGGGTGGTATGGACGGAATGTATTAACGGAATAACTATCACTTAGTGATAGAATTTAATTCTGTTATTTTTACAAGGCGAGGTTTTTCCTCGCCTTTTTTGTTTTAAATCAAAGGTTTTTGATGGCAAGGTATTTGAATAATTCAGCAAAAATGATTTTTATCATTCATACTGGTATCAAATAAATGAAATTAAATATGCCGAATGATTTGAAATCTAAAGAATTACTCACAAGGGGAGTAAAATCTTCAGAAATCTTAAAAGGAAATTCAAGTCTCGCTAATCAGGTAAAAGGAAATAAATTCCTAATACCAAGTAAAATTGAAATACTTTCAGTAAAGATGTTCAATCTTGAAGAAAGCCTGCAATCACAAAAACGCACTTATCTTCTGCAGTTTGATCAAATAAGAACAAGTTATATTGCTGCTGAAGTAACTCTTAAAAATCCAAGCTTAAATAAAGATTCTGTATTAAGAGGAGTAACCATCTGGTACCTGGAAGATGAAGAAGTTGGTAGAAATAATTTTAATCTTGAAATAAAAAAGGACTGGGAAATTGTTGAGTTTATTCAAAGTTGGGGAACACCTATGCCGGGTTTTTGGAAACAAGGTGAAGGTCGAGTAGAAATTTTCCTGGAAAACAATATTATTCTTAAGCACTTTTTTGGAATAGGAAATTCCGAGATTTTTGATTTTGCAAGTGAAGAAAATAGTGTTACTGAAACCTCAAACAAACTTATCACACAACAGCCAAAAGCAATTGAACACTTTAATAAAACATTTACAGATAATTCTTCTCTCACCTCCCTTTTTAAGGAGTTTGATGATTTTGTGGGATTGAAAAATCTTAAACAATCACTTAAAGATTTTATTACATATCTCGATTTTATAAACGAAAGAAAAAAGAGTGGTGTAGAAACTGAAGAAAGTATTTCCGCAAATTGTATTTTTCTTGGTAATCCAGGCACCGGCAAAACATCCATAGCAAGATTACTTGGAAAGTTTTTTAAAACGATTGGATTACTTGAAAATGGACATGTTATTGAGGTTGATCGTGCTGATCTGGTGGGTGAATACATTGGTGAGACAGCGCAAAAAACTGATAAGGTTATCAATCAAGCATTAGGCGGAATACTTTTTATTGATGAAGCTTACTCATTAAGAAAGGATGGTGGTCAGGATTTTGGTCAGGAAGCAATTGATATAATTTTAAAGCGAATGGAAGATTATAAAAACAAATTTTTTGTTATTGCTGCCGGTTATCCTTTATTAATGCAGAATTTTTTAGAATCCAATCCCGGTTTAAAATCAAGGTTTACACATTTTTTTACTTTTGAGGACTATTCACCTGAAGAACTAACTCTGATATTTAAAATATTTGCTAGCAAAGAAAAATATATTATATCAAAAGAAACAGAAAAGTTCTTGTTGGAAAGTTTTGAAAAGAACAATAGTCAATCTGATGAATCTTTTGGAAATGCACGATTTGTAAGAAATCTCTTTAACCAATCCAAAATTGAATTGAGTAAACGCTATCAATTATTAGAAGAAAGTGCGAAGGATTTTTCCACTTTAAATTCACTAACTAAAGAAGATATCCGATTAGCTTTTTCAAAAATTGGAAATAGAAATGATTCCAATGTCCACCTGAAAAAAGTTGATAAGTATTTAAATGAAACAAATAATCTTGTTGGATTGGATGATGTTAAAATTACTTTTAATAAAATTATTGCTTCACTAAAAGTTGAAAGACTTAAAAAGGATAGATCAATTTCTTCAATACATAAAAATTTAAATTCAATTTTTATAGCTGAGCAAGGATCAGGAACTTCGACTGTAGCAAGATTGTACGCCAAAAGTTTAAAGGAATTAGGCAGAATTAATTCCGGAAAGTTAATGGAAATTGATAGCTCAACTTTTTACGGATTGAGCAAGATAGATGCTTATCTTACTATTGATGAGATATTCAAAAATCTTACTGGAAATGTTATTCTTGTTAACGATGTCTCTGCCGCTCTTCAATGTGCTAATGATTTTAGTGATTCATTGTTACAGTACTTCTTAAAGAAACTTTACTTAATGAATGATAATGTAATAGCAATATTATCGGGTACTGCCTCTGAAATAGAATCTCTGATAGGCAGCTTCCCTGTTTTAGAAAATCAATTTCCTAATATTTTTAATTTTGAATTTTACTCAACCAGACAATTATTAGAGATTGCATTAAATATATGTCAGAAAAATAATTATCAACTTGATGAAGGTGCCTGGCAGCAAATGCTGGAATTAATAATTAAATTAAAAAAAGAAGCTCGTAAAAATTTTTACAACGCAAGAACATTAAAAGAAATAATTAATAAAGCAATTTCGTATCAGGAGGATAGAATTTTAGCTATTAAAGATATTAATGAAGGCGATCTTATGATGATAACCTATGACGATTTAACTGCGCTTCGATCTGCAGGAATTTAATATTTTATCTTATCCTATTTATATTTCTTATATATCTATTTACTTATTATCGATGAACAATAATGCTTGAAATAAAAAACGTAACAAAAAAATTTGGGTCTTTTACCGCTGTTAATAATGTAAATCTTCATGTTAAAACCGGAGATTTTTTTGGATTTCTTGGACAGAATGGCGCAGGTAAAACTACAACAATAAAAATGATTTCCGGTTTGTACAACCCTACTTCCGGAAGTATCCTTATTGATGGATTTGATATCTACAAGGAACCAATAAAAGCTAAATCTTTAATTGGATACATTCCCGATCAGCCATTTATTTATGAAAAACTAACGGGACGTGAATTTTTATTTTTCAGCGGCGGATTATATTCTATCGAAAAGAATAAACTGAAAAAGAAAATTGATGATATAATTGAAAAATTAGAAATTGGTAATTGGGTTGATAAACGAACTGAAGAATATTCACAGGGTATGAAGCAGAGAATAACAATTGCTTCTTCCCTGCTCCACGATCCAAAATTGTTAGTTGTAGATGAACCGATGGTTGGGTTGGATCCGCAAAGTGCTTTAATAGTTAAAAATATTCTAAAAGAAAAAGCTAATAATGGTGCGGCGGTTTTTATGTCTACACATAGTTTAAATGTTGCCGAAGAAATTTGTACAAGGATAGGAATTATCAAAGATGGTAAACTGATATTTTCTGATACAACTGATGTGCTCGAAACAATCAAGGGATCCGACCATCATAATTTAGAATCACTATTTATACATCTTACAAAATAATGAAAGATGTTTTACACATAATCTATTATAAGGTTTTAATCTTTCTAAAAGTAAACTCACCTTTTAATTTTTCCGCGGTCTTAAAAAGTTTGGGGTCAGGAATTGTTTATTCAATTTTTGCTTACGGTTGTTTTGTAATGACCTCTAGTACGATTGAGTATTTGCTGGTAAGCGTAAAGATAGGTTCATTCCTATTACATCGATTTGTTCTTGTTGTACTTTTTATTTTTTTTATTGCTATAAATGTTGGCAACATGGTTGTTTCATTTTCCACACTTTACAAATCGAAAGAAGTTTTTCATTTAATTACGAAACCTATTTCATACACTAAATTATTTTTAATAAAATTTTTAGATAATTTCTTTTACAGTTCAACAACTTTGCTGCTTATAATAACCGCAGTGCTGCTTGGTTATGGATTTTATTTTAATCTCGGTTTATGGTTTTATCCATTTGCACTTTTCTTTCTTGTATTGCCTTTTATGTTTACGGCAGGTTCTGCTGGCGTAATTGTTTTGCTAATAGTATTAAAGTTATCAGGTAAGTGGGGAATAAAAAGAGTCCTAATAACTGTGGGGTTGTTATACATAACAAGCGTTATTTCATTTTACTTTATCAGTAATCCAATAAAATTAGTTGAAAGAGTATTTGATTATTATCCGCATATCAATCAGTACTTTGGATTTTTGGAAAGTGGTTTAGTAAAATTTTTGCCCAACTATTGGATAGCAGAATCGCTTTATTGGATTTCTGAAAGTAGAATAGAAAGAGCTATTCCGTTTATTTATGCAAATCTTATTACTTCAATCTTTGTTTTTGGAATAACGCTTTTTTTAGCAAAGAAATGGTATTATCAAACATGGTTAACATCGTTAAAAGTAAATGCAGAACTAAAAAATAAAAGTAATAAGAACCATGCGTTTTGGGGTTTTCATACAAAATCATATTTAAATGGATTTGATGAATCAATTGTAAAACGTGAATTCTTGTTATTCTTTAGAGAACCAAGTCAGTGGCTGCATCTTTTAGTGATGATATTTCTTATTAGTGTTTTTATTTCAAGTATTTCCGGAATAGATATAATCATCTTAAAAGCATACAATGAATATTTAAAGACTCTGGTTTATTTGATTGTTTCCTTATTTAATGTATTTCTAGTAGCGTCCTTATCATTAAGATTTGTATTTCCACTAATTAGTCTTGAAGGCGAAGCTTTATGGAAAATAAGAAGTGCCCCGATAAATTTTAATGATCTGCTTTTAAAACGACTAATAATTTATTTTGTACTTATTTTCTTTATAGGACAGTTAATAAGCTTCTTTTCTAATTTTCAATTTCCGGTTATGCTCTCAATTGTTGCACAGATAAATGCTGCACTTACAACAATAACTTTAATAAGTTTAAACTTTGGTATGGGTGGAATCTTTGCGAATTATAAAGAAAAGAATGCGATTCGATTAGCCTCATCGCAAGGGGCTTCAATTACATTTTTATTTACACTTCTATATCTCGTTTTACTTATCGTAATACTATTTATTCCTGTTTCAAATTATTTTTACGCTATGCAGCGTGGAATAAATATTTCAATCTGGAATCTTCTTAGCACTAGTTTAGTACTCCTTGTAATGGCAATCATCATTTCAACTTTTTCTATCAGATTTGGACTAAAATCCTTTAAGAAAGATTTTTAACAGGCACAAAAAAAGTTCATTCCACCTAAGTGAAATGAACTTTTAAATAATATTTAACTGAATAATTTAATTACTTCATCAAAGTAAATTTCTTTGTTGATGTAATATTATCAGTTGTTAATTGATAGAAATAAACACCGCTGCTTAATCCGCTTGCATTAAAATTAATTGAATAATTCCCGGCATTTTTTGTTTCATTGACAAGTGTTGCAACTTCTTTTCCAAGAATATTGAAAACTTTTAGCGATACATTACTCATCATTGGAATTGTATAACTTATGGTAGTTGTTGGATTAAATGGATTCGGATAGTTTTGATTTAATCGAAATTCGGATATTAAATTTAATTCATCTTTAATATCCGGTAATATCAACTGATGAAGATGTTGGATTGTATATTTCTATCCAATCTAATTCAGCGGCTCTAACTCTTGAGTACAACTCATTAATCACTGGTGCCTGGGCGAACCCGCTTTGCAATATAAAAAATGATCATATAACAATAACTAAAAGTAAATAATTTTTTTTATAATCATTCCTAATTTATAACTACATAAATAAAAAATTAACAACCAATCAAAGTATTAGACGCTTTAATTTTCAAATCCTTTCAAGTTTCCGTCAAGAACAATTGATTCTAATCAATAAGCTTTGGCTATAAATATTTTGAATCGTGATTAATTGCATAATTAACTTGGTTTATTAAAAACATACATTTTAGAATCAGAATCACGAACAATATACATTTTGTCGTTTACAAAAGTTATTCCTTCACCTTTAGAAAATGGTATTATCCATTCGGAAATAACATAACCTGTTTTAGAAATTTTAATTATTTTTTTTGATTCATCACTTATTATCCATAGACAATCTAAATCCGAATCATAGCATATATCAGATAGATCGTCGATTAAAGTAATTTCAAATCGGTTTACTTCAACATTGCTTTTTAATGCAATCAGATATCTTGGTAATTTTTCATTAACAACATATGTATTATAATTATTATCGATTGAGATTCCTTCAAGTCCATTCGAAGAATTTGTGGAAACATTTTTTACAAAAGAAGAAACCTTGTTTCCATTTGTTAGAAAGCTTGTTACCAGATTAGCTGATTCCTCTACAACATAAATTGTGTCGGAGTATTTGCTCAATGTTATACCTTCTAAATCATTAGCATTAATATTTATATGTTGCAATAAGTTTGCATTCAAATCAATCTCAAAAATTATTGCAGTTGTATCGGATACTACATATAGGGAATTATTTATTTGGTTGTATACAATACCTGATGGTTCAGATAAAATAGTTGAAAGATCAAATTCAGCAATAGGCTCCAGCAATTTTACCTCAGAATTTGCAGGATCATCAGAATTACAATTAATCGAAGTAAACAACATAAATAGGGTCATTATACCAAATAGATATTTCATTTGTCTGCTAACTATACTTTCCAGTTTTTATATGGATGTTTCACTAAATTAGAGTTATTATATTCCGGCCTGCCACTGACTTCTTTATGTATCCAAACTGGCACATCAATTTTTTGATTTTCATTTTTTAATTCAACTTCAGCAATAACTAAACCGGCATTTTCTCCTATAAATTCATCGACTTCCCAAATCAAATCCCCCAGAGTGATTTTAGTACGAAACTTTTCAATAAGCGGTTTTTCACACAATAATTCAAGGAGTTGCTTAGCTTCATCAATAGGAATTTCATATTCAAACTCTCTTCTACTTATCCCAACAGATGCCCCCTTTATTGTAAGAAATCCTTGATTATCAATTGTTCTTACTCTGATTGTTTTTGATTTATCGATCAATAAATAGCCTTGTTGATAAAATTTTGCTTGGCCTAATTTTTTCCATTCATCGGACTTAGTCAAAAATTTTCTTTCAATTTCTATTCCCAAGTATTTCCCTTTTTATAGACTATAAGTCCAATTCTTGTTTACATCATCAATAACTGTTTTCTCTTCCAGAGTATCTATTAGTCTGTTATGATCCACAATTACAGATGTAAGTTTATTATTTCCGTATGCCGTTGTATCGATATAAATTGCGTTAGAAACTTTGTCAAAAAATACTTCTTTACGATGCGTGTGCCCAACTACTTGCAGCTTTCCGATATTCAACAAATCACCTCGCGCCCATATTATGCTGTTCTGATTAAATAAATCATTACTTAAAATTTCTTTTAAGGCTGCATCATCGGAAAGAATATTTTCGGGAAGTTTACCTTTTAATGATTTTGAAATTCCTGCGTGCGAAATAAAACAATCATCAAGATTAAAGAAAAGCGGACTGTTGATAATTAGATCAAGATGCTTGTCAATCTGGTTAAGCTTATCTTTGTAGGAAGCTAACGTGGTTTCAGCTCCATTATAGTTCCATGATTTAGCCATCAAACTAAATGGATCCCTCATATTGGAATAGAACATAAAATCATGATTGCCAATCACGCATTGAATTTTCTCTGCAACAACAAACTCAATTACTTCAAAACTATTATTTCCCCTATCAACTAGATCACCAACACAAAATATTTTTATGTTAGGATATTTGTTTTTTATTTTATCTACTAACTCTTTTAACGTATGATAACATCCGTGTACGTCTCCAATAACTGCAACCATTTTTACCTAAATATAAAATGTTTCTTTTGCATACTTTGTTAATTCATCTCTAAACCTTGGATGTGCAATTGAGATTAATGCCTTAGCTCTTTCCTGAATTGTTTTTCCCCAAAGATCAACAGCACCATACTCGGTAACGACATAGTCAACATCACCTCTTGAAGTTACAACACCTGCGCCTGGTTTTAATGTAGGAACAATTCGTGATATTGTATCATTCTTTGTAGTAGCTGGTAATGCAATAATAGGTTTGCCGCCTACAGATTTTGATGCGCCTCGAATAAAATCTACCTGCCCACCTATACCGGAATATAATTTTGTTCCGATTGAATCAGCACAAACCTGTCCTGTAAGATCAACTTCTAAGGCTGAGTTGATTGCAACCATTTTATTATTCTTAGCAATAATAAATGGATCATTAACATATTCCTGCGGATGAAATTCAATAATCGGATTGTTATCTATAAAATTATAAACTCTCTTTGTTCCTAGCACAAATCCAGCAATAATTTTTCCGGGATGGAGAGTTTTCTTTTCACCATTAATTACTCCAGCATCAACAAGATCAATCATTCCATCAGAAAACATTTCTGTATGAATGCCCAAGTCTTTTTTATCAAATAAATATTTCATTACAGAATCCGGAATGGCGCCAATACCCATCTGTAAAGTTGAACCGTCTTCAATCAGATCAGCAACATTTCTTCCAATCTTATCAAAGACCGCTAACACTTCGGGCGTTGTATCAGGATCCACTTGAGGCAATTCTTTTAATTCCTCATCATACTCTACTATATAATTAATTTTATTAATGTGGATAAAGCAATCACCAAGTGCTCTTGGCATATGCTTATTAACTTGTGCAATAATTATTTTAGATTTTTCAGCAGGAGTTTTAATAGTTCCAACATCAACACCGTAGCTGCAAAATCCATGTTCATCCGGTGGTGAAACGTTTAGTAATGCTACATCAGTTGTAATCCTGCCAAGTTTAAATAGCAATGGAACCTCAGATAAAAATATTGGAATAAATTCTGAACGTCCTTCATTGACTGCTTTTCTTGCATTTGCACCAATAAAAAATGCTTTATGCTTAAAGTGTTTCTCCATTCCCGGCTGTAAGTATGGCAAATCGCCTACTATCAAAATATGATAAAGAGTAACATTCTCAAGTTCATCTTTTCTTCTAACCATTGCTCTAACTAATTCTGATGGAACTGCGCATCCGGGCTGCACAATTACATTATCCCCTGATTTAATGCACTTAACAGCTTCATCCGAGCTTACTAATTTTTGATTATAGATACGCAGCAAATTTGTTGGTACCGGATTTTTCGTTGTTATTTCTTCTGTTGATGTCATTTCAATTTCTCATTTCTTATATTCAATTCGTTTTCTTTATTATCTACTAGTTACTTGAAAATATATGAAGTCTTCTATACTCAACATTAAAAGTATGAGCAATAGATTCATTGCAGCAATAACCGTTATAAGTGCAAACACCTTTTGATAAACCTAAATTACCAAGTAAGGCATTTGACAATCCATTTTCTGCAATATCCTGAATGTAACCGAGTGAAGCGTTATTCAATCCGTAGCTGGCAGTACGTGATACAATTGCAGGCATATTCGGTACGCAGTAATGAATTATATCATGCATTGTATAAACAGGATCTGATTGTGTTGTGATATGGCTTGTTTCTATACATCCACCCTGATCAATCGATACATCAACAATTACGGATCCTTTTTTCATTTCCTTTACCATTGATTCAGAAACAAGATGAGGGGCTTTTTCTCCTTTGATTAAAACGGCACCTATTAAAACATCGGCAAACCTAACACCGCGGGAAATTGTATAAGGATTAGCCATTACCGTTGTAACTTTCTTTCTAAAGTTAAGATCAATATTTCTTAACCGATTTAAATCTTTATCAATTACAATAACCTGTGCACCTCTGCCAAGTGCAGCACGAGCCGCTGTAACTCCAACAACTCCGGCACCGAGAATAACAACAGCCGCAGGGGCAACGCCCGTTATTCCTCCAAGTAAAATTCCTCTGCCGCCTGCACTAAAACTTTCAAGATATCTTTCAGCAACTTGTATAGAAAGCTGTCCGGCAATTTCACTCATTGAATGTAATACAGGCAATCTGTCTTCTTCCTCAATCAATTCATAACCAATTGCGGTAATCTTTTTCTTCAGAAGCTGATCGATAATTTTTCTTTTACCAATGGCAAGATGGAGAAATGAAAAGAGAGTTTGATTTTCCTGCAGCAATTCCGCTTCGGCTTCAGAAAGCGGTGCAACTTTTACAACAACTTCTGCCCTTGCAAATGCCTCCTCAGCGGAATAAACAATTTGCGCACCGGTTTTGCGATATTCCTCATCACTAAAATGACTTCCATCACCTGCTCCACTCTGAATGTAGACAGTATGACCGGCTCTTACTAAAGCATCAACACCTGCAGGAGCTAATGCAACTCTTTTTTCTTCATAAAGAGTTTCTTTTGGTATTCCAAATCTCATTTAATTTTCTCTTTTTTTATTTCAAAATTACTGTTGGCAAATCTGATTAGCAATCAATTTGGGTGAAATTAAACTGGAGTTAAAGCTCTTTTTCCTGATAAAACAGCAACTACATTTTTTGCAGCAAGTAAAGACATATTACTTCTTGCTTCAATTGTTGCACTGCCGATGTGAGGAAGTAAAATTACATTATCGAGTTTATAAAATTCTTTTTTAATGTTTGGTTCATCTTCATAAACATCCAATCCTGCAGCAAATATTTTTTTATGCTTTAACATTGAGATTAATATTTTTTCATCAACTATTTCACCTCGTGCAGTATTTATTAAAATAGCAGATTTTTTAATCAAGCTTAGATTTTTCTCGTTAAGTAAATGATAAGTTTTTGTGTTTAAGGGAAGATGTAATGAGAGTATATCAGATTTTTTTAGAATTGAGCTAAGCGATAATTTTTCAGCATTTAAATTATTCTCAAGAAAATGGTTAACAGAATTTGAGTAGTAAATTATTCTACAGCCAAAAGCATTTGCTCTATTCGCAACTTCGGTACCAATCCTTCCTGCTCCAAGAATTCCAAAATACTTATTTCTTAATTCCATGCCTAAAAGTAATTTGGGTTTCCATCCAACAAATTTTTTATCTCTTACTAATTCTTCTGATTCAGAAATTTTTCTTGCACAGTTTAATACAAGTGCCATCGTTAAATCTGCAGTTGAATCAGTAAGAACATCCGGTGTGTTTGTTACAACAATACCTTTACTCTTCGCGTAATCAACATCAATATTATTAAAACCGACTGCGTAGTTTGCAATCACCTTGCAATTCTTCATTGAATCAATTACTTTTTTATCAATTTTATCTGTTAATAAAGAAATCAATCCATCACAATTTTTTACAAATTTGATAAGTTCATTTTTAGAAATTGGTTTATTTTTTTTATAAACAGAAACTTCAAATCCTTTTTTCTTTAATAAAAGAATGCCTGCTTCTGGAATTTCTCGCGTGATGAAAATTTTCATAAAATTTATTTTTTATGTCGTAAGATGATTGATTTTAAATATCACTTTCTCTGCCGCGAATCCTGCCAGATTAGTTTTTCATCTATACGAGCATTAAAGAAATCTGTAAACCTGCCATCACCATTTCCAGTCATTCCTCCGTCAGGTGCTCCAAGCTCATTACCTTTCTCATCATATAATGTACTGAATTGATCGCAGCACTGAGGTGGAACATAATAAACAATTTGGTTCTTATAGTTGTAACGCCAAATAGATTGCGGAGGATTACCGACAGGCTCATTTTTGTATTGCACAATTAAATCTTCTATCCAATCTGGGTTATCGGGTGGTTTTGATTGTGAACACGATATAATAGAAAAACAAAGACTGAACAAAATAAATAATCCGGCTTTCATTTTGCGCCTCTTAAATTTTATGTCTGACTCAAGAGCAGTTTAATGGAATCTTCTGCTAATTGTTTTGATGAAATGAATGAATCACTATCTGCACCTTTAATCCAGCCATAAACACCAACCTTTTTAAGTTCAAAATGATATTCCTCAACTGACACAATATTTAGTCCGCTGGATGTAATGTCCTGTTTTTGCATTTCGAAGTAGAGTGGTGAATCCATGAGTAAATTACTTTTTTCGGTTTGCAAATAAAACCTGATTGAGAATTTTCCATAATTGATGGTACAATTATTATCATCTCTTTTGTACGTAAGGGAAATACTCAAATCACTTTGCAGTATTTTATTTTTTTCAATCTCAAGTGCTGAAAATAATTTTTTTAATTCAATAACGGCTATTTCAAGTCCGCTAACCGATTCGAGAAATTTAGAGCTTTCAACCTCAAACCGGGGATCATTTTTTATTTTTGTTCCGGTAATAAAAGGTAACTCTTCACTTAATCCGCCGCCCAATAATCTTACTTGTTCTTCAATAAAAGCCGCAGTACCATTTATGCCTGCTTGTGCTAGCTCTGTCCAAATTTGTGCTTTAGATAAATATTTAGGAACAACAGGAGGATTATCCAATGAGATAACAAGTAAATGATCATTACCTTCTTCAGAGATTCGAGTTCTTACTGCCTTTTCTTCTATTGCAGTATAGGGAGTAGTTCCCCATTTATTTCGATAAAATATAACCACACACCTCGATTGTTTTTTAAAAACATCCAGTAGCAGCATTTCACGCTCGAGGTCATCTTTATACTCTCGTTTTTTTGAATTTAGAAAAGTCTTTAACTTATTCTTTAGCAGATTATTAATCTGATTTACTAAATGTTCGTCTTTTTCAAAAAAAACAAACGCAATATCGTATTTGTAATTTGTGTTTTTCATTTCAATAATTTTTTAGTTGAATATTTACAAATAATTTCACCCAAACATAAGCTTAACAATAAACAAAGCACCAATCGTACCGGCAATATCTTACAAAGAGTACTTTTTATAATCGCTCACAAAACAACCTCATCTACTCTCTGGAGCAGTTCAATTGCATTTTTATCAAACTTAGAAAAAGCAAACCATTTTTTGCCAAGATCTTTAAGTGAAGCACCAAAATGATATACATCTTTATCATCAATTATTAGAAATCTATCGTGCGAAAAAGTAAATCCCTTTAATTCTAAAGTCGGATACTGAGCATTAAACTTCTTAATATCCAAAGAATTTACTCTGATGGTTTTACTAGTAAGTATTGTGACTTTTACATTTTTTTTCTTTTTTGAAAATAGATCAAGAATTGTTTCGTCAACGTAGTTATCAATGAGCAGAATTGATTTCTCTGCTTTGCGTATTAGTGAAGCAACAAATTTATAAGCATCAAAAATTTGCCCATCGAAGAATATACCCTGCTTAGGTTCAAGGTCTTTACTTTGCATTGCATTAAAGACCTGTTCAAACTTTTGGTTGGTCTCAATCTGTTTTAACTCTAGTCTATCCAGTCTTTGAAAAACTCCGGCATTTTCAACAAGAAATTTTCTCATCGAAACAAAGGCGCTCATAATTTGGATGCTCATTTTAACTGCCGTTTCACTTCTAAGAACAGCGGAAAGCATCGCTACACCCTGCTCAGTGAAGACATACGGAAGTTTTCGCAACCCCATTTTTTCGCGATTGGAAGTCACAATTTGTGACTTCCAATTTTCAAGTTCTTCTTTAGAAAGTCGAAACATAAATTCTGCGGGAAATCTTCCTATATTTCTTTTCACAGATTGATTTAAAACCTTAGTTTCAACACCATAAAAATTAGCTAAATCGCTATCAAACATAACCTGTTCGCCGCGAATATTATAAATCTTCCTTTGAATTTCAGAAGCATTGTTAATTGTAATATTTGACTTTGTCATAAAATATTAACCGGTCGCATCTTGTGACATTAGAAAATCATATCTTTTTAATGAACCAATCTGGCGTCTAAACAAATCCAATTCCGCTTTAAAAATTTCTCTGGTCATGAATTCTTTTAGTGATCTCAGCCAAACAAAAGCTTAACAATAAACAAAGCACCTAACATTCCCGCAATATCTGCTGCTAATCCAGCTGCTAAAGCATGGCGTGTGTTTTTAATATTTACTGCACCAAAGTAAACTGCAAGAACATAAAATGTAGTTTCAGAACTTCCAAAAAATGTTGAGACTAATATTCCGATAAATGAATCCGGCCCGTGAACGGCAATTATATCAGCCATTACACCAAGTGAACCGCTTCCTGATAATGGTCTCATCAGCGCCATTGGAAGAGCTTCTGCGGGCATTCCAATTGGATCAGTAACAATACGCAACAATGGAATTAACCAATTATCCATCGCACCGCCGGCTCTAAATATTGCGATTGCAACAAGCATCGCAACTAAGTATGGAATAATTCTTATCGCAATGTTAAATCCTTCTTTAGCACCTTCAACAAACTGTTCATATACTTTTACTTTTTTAATAACACCATATCCAATAAAAGCAAAAATGAAAAACGGAATAGCCAATGTTGATACAATCTGAATCATATCTTTAAAGAATGTGGGGGGAAGGAAACTAAATGCGGAAGCAATAACCGAAGAAAAACCTGTTGCAAAGGTTAATACCAAAACAGAAATTAAAGATAACACAGTAATTAAAAATTTAAAGTTACTTTTAAACCAATTTCCATATCCATTTTTTTCAATTGGAAATTTTTCAAAAAGTTTTGCAACTGTTAATCCTGTTATAGTTGCGCATGTTGATCCAAACAAAGATGTAGCAATAATAATTGTCGGGTCAGCACTTCCGGCAGCAGCGCGGATTGCAATTGCTGTTGCTGGAATAATTGTCATTCCCGCAGTGTTAATAGCCAAAAATGTAACCATAGAGTTTGTTGCTGTTCCCTTATTTGGATTTAGTGTGTCCATTTCTTCCATCGCTTTTAATCCGAACGGAGTTGCGGCGTTTCCGAGCCCGAGCATATTAGCAGATATATTCATAACCATCGCACCAACTGCAGGATGATCCGGTGGAATTTCTGGAAATAGTTTTTTAGTGATTGGTTTTAACCAGTTAGCAATAATTTTTATCAATCCGGCTTGCTCTGCAACTTTCATTACACCAAGCCACATTGCCATTATTCCGATTAACCCTAACGCAATTTCAACTGCTGTTCCTGCAATATTGATGGAATCATTGGTTACTCTTTTCATCGAGAGAAAACTTATTTTTTCAAAGTAAATTCTGGATAAATAAGTAACGCTATCCTGTTTAGAAATAATATTTGCACGCGCAAGAATATCATCATCTTTGCCGGAGGCTTTTGCCACAACCTGAAGATTTTCCGGAGTACTTTCTTTGGTCTTTAGATATAACTGAATAGCTTTTTTATCTTCACTAAAAGAGCCAACTGCATTTACAACAATGTCTTCATTTTCTTTTGCACTAAAGAATTTATTATAATTTTCTTTTGGGATGTTCACTTCACAATCAAATCCGCCGCCGGATTTAATTGCGGCAGTCTTTATTGTAACGTTAAGAGGAACATCATTGTTGTAAGTGTTTTTAGTAATATCAGAAATATCAATAAAAAGTGCGGAAGCGAGTCCGAGGAACAGCAGAGAGATCCAAACGTAGTTTAACAAGAAAATTCTCCTTAGTTAAGTAGAGAATAAATTAATGAGTCATTTTCCTAAAAATAGAGATGACATCTTGAAAAACAGATGTCATCTTAAAAGTGCGCTATAAATATTTGGAATTAAATCCCTTCTTCAACCAAGGCTTTTATCTCGTGTGTGTCGAGTATTATTGGTTTAAGATTTTCGCTTACTATGTAATCCACAGTTTTAACTGTTGATGAATACTTTGCTCTGTAAAGTTCCCTTACTTGTTCAACAAGTTTTGCATCATCAACTTCTTTTATCTCACCATTGATCGTAATAAAAGCTAAACGATAAGTAAACTCTTTTGATTTACCTGAAAGTTTTTCGCTTGATGAGATGGAAAAACTACCGGCTGATCCATATTTAACGTGTTCATAATTTTCATCAATGCTGTCAAGATAGGTGTATATATTTTTATCAAGATAAACAAAGTTACAAGCGAACTGCAATAACTTTTCATTTGCAAGATGTATGCAAAGCACTCCAGATGGAGCTAAAACTAGTTGTTTCTCAATTTCTTTTATGTCTCTTATTTGTGTTATTTGCTTTTTCATAAGTAAACTTTTCAGTCTCCCCTTAGTTGATTATGCATTTATTTGTTAAACCTGAAAAAGAACAAACTTTACAGTGTTTAATGTTCTTCTCTGAATTCTTAATTCTAATTGATTTGATAATATTAGTTATTTCTTTTTCCAATTCGTTAATTTTTACTTTATCGTAGTTTAAGGTAACAACATCATCGGGATGTTTTACAAAAACCAAACTACCCTCAAAAAACTCAAACTCGCTGAATAACTTACTTGCAATATATAAATAAAATTTCAATTGCATTAAATAATATTCTGCATGTTTTTTAATTTCTTTCTTTTCAATATCATCAGTTTTATAATCATAAATCAATATTTTTTTCCCGTCGAATATGATTTTATCTATTATTCCGTGAAGATAATAATCCTGATCGGCAACATAAATCTCAAATTCACTTTTAAATTCCTTTGCAGACGAAATTAGAGAAAATGTTTTAGACCTGCTAAAGTTTATTAAATCATTTTTAAGTCTGTCCTGCAATTTTTCTGATATTATCCCATCCTTTAATTCCGTTGCAAATTCATCTTTAATAAAATCTTCGATTTGGTTGGGATAGAATGATTTTTCCATCGCTTTATGGAAAAGTCTGCCATACAAAGCAGAATCATAATCTTTAATTTCACTTTCGAATGATTCAAATCTTTCATCAGCATTCTCAAAATCATTTTCAATATCAGAACCCGAAAAATGTTTCATCAATTGCTGTTTATCAGCGAATTTGAAATTCAAATAATCGGAATTAAACTTTCCAAAACCATAATCATAAGTTAGAAGATACTTTAGCGGGCACTGGCTGTAAATCGAAACCTTTGAAGCAGAAATTATTTCACCTTTTTCCTGAGAATGCAATGAGGCAATATTTATTTCTGCATTATCAAAATTATGGTCTTCATTTTCTCTTTCAATCTCCGGTGTCTCTAATGTTGATGTAATAGGAATTTGAAGACAAATCTGTTCACTTTTACTTACAAAGTTTTCATTTTCAATTTTCAATAATTCAAGTTGATTTTGAAAAACAATTTCATCACGTGAAAAATTATTTTTTAATCCTTCTGCTAAAAGATTTATGAATGAATCTTTTTTAAAAGCAGAATCTTTTTTAATTGTGGAAGTAATATAAAGTTCATCTTTGGCGCGGGTTACTGCAACGTACAGCAAACGTTTAAGTTCAGCATTGTTTTTTTTATCTTCGTAGTAATTATGCATTACAGCAATTGGGGCAGTATGATATTCTTCAAAATAATTTTGATCAACAGGAACTTTAGTTAGCAGACCATATTTTTTATCAACATTTACTTCTCCGGATTTAATTGCGTTTGATAATCCAGCCTCATCTGTTTTATACAAAAACACCACAGGAAATTCCAAACCTTTTGATTGATGAATAGTCATCATTTGAACCTCATTAACATTGGATGTGACTGATGCTTGAGATTCATCTGCTAAACCAGTGATAGAGTCTTTAATGAATGTTAAAAAGTCATAAAGATTTCGAAATCCCACAGCATTAAAATTTCTGGCAATGCTTATGAGTTTATTTAGATTGGCTATTTCCTGATCGCAGTCTTTTCGTGATGAGAGAATCGATAAGATATTTCTGTCAGTAATTATTTTATTAATCAAATCCGGTAAACTAACCGAACTGCTCATTGAAATATTTTTATTCAGCAAATCACATAAGCTGGTTATTTCCTCGTCGTTCTTTGCAAGATTGAGTTTTCTCCAGAAACTTCTACCTTTAACTAATGATATTTCAAAAAGCTTGGAATCTGAAATATTAAAGAATGGCGAGCGAAGCAATCCAACTAAAGCGGAGCTGTTATTTTCATCTGCAAGAAAAGACAAATAATTAAAAATATCTGCAATCATTTGCCTTTGATAAAAGCCTCTTCCACCAACTATTGTGAAAGGTATTTCATACTTAAGAAAAACTTTTTCAAGATCAGCAAAGTACTTTCTCTTTCTTACAAGTACAGAAATATCTTTAAATGAGTATTTACTATTCTTGATTAGAAATAAAATTTTCTTAGCAGCTAATTCTGCTTCAGAATCAGAAGTATATTCAGCATCTTCTCTCGAAATCAGGAATTCAACATGCCCAATTTTATCATCAACTCTAGCACAAACTAAATCAGTTGCTGGAACTTCACCTAAACTTTCATCAGGCTCACTAAATAAATTCTTAAAAATAAAGTTACAAAAAGCACAAATAGTTGGAGTCATTCTAAAACTATCCGGCAGAATTAAAAGATTATTTTCACCAACGGAGTTCTTTATATCACTTCTTGTAAGATTAAATATTTCAATCTCAGCATCACGGAATTTGTAAATACTTTGTTTCTCATCACCAACAATAAATAATCTTCCACCCTTTAAGTAATCTAGTATGGGAAGGAAAATTTGATATTGAATTTCATTAGTGTCCTGAAATTCATCAACCATAATAAATTTGTATTTATCAGAGATAGATTTTTGAACACCTTTATTTTCTAATAACACTTTCGCATGAAGCAGAATGTCTTCATAATCAATAAATCCTTCATTCTTTTTTTTACCCTCATAAATATTTAGAGAGGATTCAAAAAAAGTTAAAATAATCTTACCAAATTTTGCTAACTCTCTTTCAATCTCTTGATGATTTTCTGGAATTTGAAAACTGTAAAGATTTTTCATTAAATGTTCTGCTGCACCAATTTCATTCGTTACAGCACTCGCTGCTTCATTCTTCAAATAGCCGCGTTTACGGATTGTAAATTCTTTTGTAAATGATAATGTCTTTATTTCATCTAGTAGTTTTAATATCTGGATTAGCTCCAGATCTGTTTTTAAAATTTCAAGTTTAGATTCTACTTCAATTGCGGTTGTATTCTTTGGATCCGATGCTTTTACTGAAGAATTAATAAAACTGAGATTTTTTAGAAGTTGGGATTTTTGTTTATTCCAGATTATGAAAAAGTTTTTAGAAAATTCCTCAAAGAAAAAATCGGCAATATTTTTTTCGTCCTTACAATAAATCTTTTCTTTAACGGCAAAAACATTTTTTCGATTCTTAATCAGTTTTACAATTTGGTTTTGCAGTTTGATTTTAGATGAAAATATTCTTATTAAATATTTTAGATCTTCATTAACCAATTCATCTTCAAGAAAAGCTCTTATCATCTCCTCAACTGAAAGTTCAATTAGTTCTTCAGATAAATTTTCATCAATAGGAATAAAGCGCGCATCCAGTTCCGCTTCAACAGGATATTCTCGCAAAATACTAATACAGAATGAGTGAATAGTCGAAATGTTTGCAGAAACTAATTGCCGTCGTATTTTTTCAAGCTTCTTTTTTTCAGAAAAGCTATTGCTCTCTTTAACTCTTTCATCAATTAAAATGGATATTTTTAGATATAATTCGCTTGCGGCTTTTTCAGTAAAAGTAATGGCTGCAATACTCGATATTTCCAAATCATCTTTTATAAGTGCATCAAGATATTTTCTTGCAAGCACAAATGTTTTACCCGAACCGGCATTAGCTGTTAAAGCCATGTGTCCTGTTGTGCTTAATGCAAGTTCTTGATGAGGTGTTAGTTTACTCATTAATCTGATTATTGGATTTACTGTTTGCTCTTAAAAGTAATTTCGAATGTAGTGCTTTGTGGTGAACTTGATTTTAGATTTATTTCACCGTTGATGCTTGTCATAAATCTTTTTGCAAGACTTAATCCCAAACCCATGCCCTGTTTTTTAGTAGTAAAATGCTCATCAAATATTCTATCCTTTTCAGACTCGCTAATGCCTTTTCCGTTATCATTAAAGAGAATAATGTAATTTGATTCTGAAACATTCACATCAATTGAAATAATAGCAGCATCTGCCTGCATTGAATTGCGTATTAAATTTATGAACATTCTTCGTAACTGACTAAGATCAGCATCAATTATTGCTTCTTTCAAAACTGTATTTACTTTAATTGATGTTTTTTCATGGATGAACATATTAACAGTATCGTTCAATATCGACAGTATGTCTAAAGTTTCAATTTTAAGACTTGGCATTTTAGCAAAACTTGAAAACTCCGAAGCTATTTGATTTAGATTATCTATCTGATTTAAAACTGTATGCGAAACTTTTTCAAACAGTTTATCAAAGTCTTTACTTTTGTCTTTATAAGAAATTATAAGCTGCTGCAAAGCCAATTTCATTGGAGTAAGCGGATTTTTGATTTCGTGAGCAACCTGCTTTGCCATTTCTTTCCAGGCAGCTTCTCTCTCCATCTCTGCAAGTTCAATCTGATTTTTTTTCAACTCCGATGTCATTTGATTGAATCCATCTAATAGATCTTTTAGTTCTCCTCTTTCTCTATGATCTATTTTCACATTTAAATCACCTTTGCTGACAGCATCTGTAGCCTCAGTTAATCTTTGAATTGGCTGTGAAATCTGATTTGCGAACAGCGTGCTAATTATGATTATGATTATTACAGCAAAAGAATAAATTCCAAATATCACTACGTTAATTTCAGTAATTGAAAATGTTGTTTTAATTTTGTTGAAAGCATCATTAACCGATAAAATATAATCTTTGCCGCCAACATTAATAATGCGATAATAAGAATCAAACTGATAGTTGCTGAGTTTTTCGGAAGCTAAATATTCCTGGTAACGTAAATAATTCAGATGATAATATGCTTGGGGATTTAATTTTTTATCAAAGAATCCAATTCTATTATAAATATCTCTTGAATTGTAAATCTGGTCTGTTGATTCATATAAAGCAAAAGATATTCCTAACTCGCGGGTTACATTATCGGAGGCTGTTTTAAGATCACGATTTTTATTTTTCCCAATCTGACTTTCAATATGTTTTTCAACATAATTAGCTCTTTGACTAAGTTCATTAAAAATACCTTCCTTGGCTCGCTCGCTTACAATTTTTGTATTGTAAATTGCCAAAACAATAACTGGGATAATCGATATAACTAAAAAGGCAAACAACAACTTAGATTTAAAGCTTAGATTATATTTTCCAACGCGACTTATCAGAATTATTAAAAATGCAATAACAATGAACAGAGATTGAATAATAAATATTTTAAAGAAATTAAACAGATTCCAGGAAAATGCTTTTTCTTCAACTGAAACCGTCGTTGTTACTTCATCTTCGCCATTAGATATTTTCAATAAATAAGTTTCGTAGGTTTCAGAATCAAATCTAATTTTAAGCCAGGCATCGTTATACAGAGTATCAACCTCGGCTTGTAATATTTGTTTTATCTGATCACGGGATGGATAAATATCTCCATAAACCTGCTGCAAATCTGAACCGTTAAATTGAAAAATCTTTAGCTGTTTTACATCAATTACACGATTAAGAATAGAGAGATTTGACTCAATAAAATCAGGGAAATTAGCAGCTCCAATAGAATTTATATCAAAGCTAACGAATGCAGATATGTAACCTTTTGTTATTCCCCTTTCCTCAATTTTTATTACACCGGCAAAATATTTTTCAGAACCTTTCTCAGTATTTTCAACTTCAATAATATTTACTGCATCATTACTGCTTAAAGAATTAAATACTTTTTTATCAGGGTTTAGTCCAACAAAATATTCACCTAAAATATTTTTAAATTTATCATAAAATCTGATTCCGGAATTTAATGATTCTCGCTGCATTGGACTGTTAGCCCAAATTTTAAATGCAATACCATCAAAATTTGCATAGCGATCTCCAAATATTTTTACAATATCATCTCTGTCTTTAATTGCTGTTAAAGTTTCATCTATCATAAATGATAAAAGGTTTGAATCTGCTCTGTTTATTTCAAAAGCGGTAGTCTTTAATGATTCTCTCTCTAATTTTGTATTAAAATAGTTTAACAGAGTAATTGATATTACTGATCCAATCAACAAAATAAATAAGTAATTGTATGCCGAATTTTTGTTTTTAAATATGATTTGATAAAAAAGGAAAAAGAGAAGTGCGATAAATATTAAAAACATTGCTGGAGTTATTAATGGATCATTACTGAAATAAAAAGAGATACCAATAATCGAAGCTATAATTATTAGAACTAAATATATTTTGCTTCTTGTAAAATTGTCGATTTCAAAATCTAAAAATTTTATTATCAGATTTAGCAAGCCAATTATTGCAAGAACCGAAGCAAATGACAGTAACAACATGTTAAGGTTCATTGCTAAAGACGGCAGATCCGGCAGAATATTAGGCTCTTTAAAATATCTTATTGTCGAATCAAAGATGATGCTCCTAATTGCGGCACTTAATCCTCTAGTGATTAGAAAAATTATAACTGGTAAAGGCAGCGCAATCAAGTATCCAAAATATTTGTGCTTAATTTTGCGGGGGGAATGAAGATATTTTTCTGAATATCTATATATCTGAACAGCAATCAAAACCACAAAAAGTATTGTAGTAAAAAACTCAATTGGTGATTTTACAATTCCCCAGCCAAATGCTGATGAAAAGTAAGATGGATCAGATAATGATCCGTTTATAAAATTGGACGGAAATCCAACGACAAAAATAATTGCTCTAAGAATGGATAAGTAAACTAGAAGTAGGAAGAACTTAAATAAAAGGGAATCTAGTTTTCTAAAGTCACTATTTAATCCCAGACCAACAAATATAATAGCCATTACAACAAGCAGCGATTGAATTTTAGATGCTGTGTCCTTTGTTTGTGATATAGAATTGTTTAATAATGGCTTAGTAAAGGTTACCATTCCGATTTTATCATTCTTAGTGTTTAACAATTCAAAAGAATATTTTCTACCGTCTTTGGATTTTTCTGCATAGGGAGAGTATTCTATATTTAAATCAATCTGGTGCTTGGAAGTAAGCTCATTTTTAAAACTTATATTTTTAGAATACTGATTATTAATTTTAAATTTTTCTTCGATGGGTGTTGAAATAGCGACGTAAAATATATCTGATTCGAGATGACTAGTATCTATTATCGATAAATAGTTGAACAGTTCTTTAGAGAGAAAATAAGTTTCACCTAACGGAAAACTTAAAGGAAATAATTCTTCCTGGTCTATTGCAATTATATGATTCCATGCGATCAGTTTTCCGTTTGGTGCAAATATCTCGATTGAGTAATCATCAAAAACTTCATCGTTAATAAGTTTAACTATTTCTTTATAGGATTCATTTTCAGGTGTAAGTGATTTTCTGAGATTCTGTCGAACAAGATTTAATTTATCTTCAATATCATTCTGCTTAGTATTAAAATCGGATTTTATTGAAACTTCAATTTCCGAAATCTCTTTAGTTAAAATCTCATTCCAATTTTCCTGCGTTTTATTTAAAACTGAATTAGTAATAATACCCGAGACAGCAATTATTATTAAAATAAAAAAGACGATAGAGAAATATTTTCTATCGCCTTTAAACTTTTCAGTTATCTTTTTAGACATCAGTTTATAGTAAATTGAGTGATAATCCAATTAGTGCCGATTTTCTTAATTGAAATATAAACTTTTGCAGAACTTCTTTGTCCTTTATTGTCATAATTATATTTGCCGGTAGCATATGAATGATTGTTATCGCTTTTAATATGATCCAGCTTAAATGAAGTGACACGATACAATTTGAAAAAATCTTCTACAACATAAAAAGCCTGATTACTGCTGTAATAACCATTGGTTCCATTTGAAAAGCTAAAATAAGTCTGCTGACCAAAATATTTTGATATTCTTTCTACATTTCCTTCTTTCACTCCGGATTCAATTTCTTTAAAAATTAATTCTTCTTGTTGCGTGTTTGATTTTGTTTCGGTTTTCTGTGTAAGATTGGAAGTTTGAGAAAACAAGACCGAAAGCGGCAGTAATATTATGATTATGTAAAAATATTTATTCATATTTTAAAAAGACTTGTCGTGAACTCATATTTGCTAATTTCAAATACAAATCCACGACAAAAGTAATAAAATCTTAATTATCTCGCCAATTGTAATTTTTCTAACTTTCGATCACCACTTTTTACAACTGGTTTTAATTGTGGTTCACCTTCAACTAATTGGAACGCCCAATCAAAGACTATTCTGTCAGCCGTAATATTCTTTACTCTGATTTTGGCAAAGTGATTATCCCATGTCCAAATTACATATGTATGACCGATTTGTGCAATTTCTTCTTTGTTAGGATTCCATCCATTTAAAGGAGCATAAGGAATATCATAAATATCACTTGTTGGTCCCAAATCCTGAATATCGGTGTCATCATAAACTCTTATATAACCCGTTCCTTGATACAGTTCAAAGAAGAAATCGACATCCTGAGCATCATAAGGGACAGTAGAATATGTTGTAAATGTGTATCCAGAGTTATTAGGAAATCTTATATAATCAAAAATTGATTGGTTGTAACCTTCAGGTCTTGGTGTAGAATAGATTACATCATAACTGAGTTCACTTTCGTTACCGTTAAAATCATAAGCAGCAACACCATAATAATATTTGTTGCCATTTACAGCCTCAACATCCGCAAAATAAGTTCCGGATGTTGAACCTATTAAAGTATATTTTCCTTCATACGTGTAATTGTAATATACATTGTATCCAGCAACATCACTTTCTCTGTTAGCAGTCCAATAAATATCTACCCTATTATCCCCATTAAGAACTTCAATTCCGCTTGGTGGAGATGGCGGTGTATAATCATTGTAATATGACTCGTTTACATCACAAGAACTCAGAATTAGAGTTGCAAAGATTATGGTTGCGAAGATTGATAGCTTTTTCATTTTGATCACCTTTACTGTGTTTTCCATTTCTACCTTGATTAGCCAAAATGAATGCCATATTAAAGTGCGGTCTATGGTGATTAAACGTAAGATATTTGAATACAGTGTATATTTAATTGAACAATGATTGAACTATAATTCAACTTAAAACTGCCATCCTCAGATTATAGTGAAACTTCCTTCAATAAACATCATACCTTTATTAATAACTCCTACGGATTTCCCAGTCAATAATCGTTTATCGAATGGAGAATTTGATGATTTTGATAAGAATTTTTTCTTATCAACGGTCCAAACGGCATCCACATCCAGGATAGTTAAATTAACAACTTCCTCTTGTTTGATCTCTGGTATTGGAAGATTAAGAATTTTTCTGGGATTGATTGCAAGTTTTTCAATAATATTTTCAAGGGATAGAACTTTTTTGTGATAAAGTTCTGTAAGTGCTAATCCGATTTGAGTCTCTAATCCAACAATTCCGTTTGGTGCATACTCAAATTCCATCTCTTTTTCTTCAAGTGAATGAGGCGCATGATCGGAGGCTATACAATCGATAGTTCCGTCTTTCAATCCTTTTAATATCTCATCAACATCTGCTTTTGTTCTTAACGGAGGATTCATTTTAACATTTGGATCATAAGTTTTAACTGCATCATCTGTTAAGGTAAAATGATGCGGGGCAACTTCCGCTGTAACTTTTATCCCTTTTTTCTTTGCTTCACGAACCATTTCAACAGATTTTTTACTGCTGATATGCGCTATATGAACTTTTGAATCTGTATACTCTGCCATTAAAATATCTCGCATCACAATGAGATCCTCAGCAACAGAAGGAATTGGAGGAAGTCCAAGCAATGTTGAGTTAATACTTTCATTCATTGCTCCGCCTGCAAGAGATTCATCTTCACAATGTTCGATGATTGGAAGATCAAACATCTTGGCATACTCAAGTGAGCGTTTTAGAATTGAAGCTGTTTTTATTGCAATGCCGTCATCAGAAAATCCAACAACACCAGCATCTTTTAATTCAGCCATTGGAGAGAGCACTTCACCTTTTCTTCCAACAGTTGCCGCACCCACTGGATACACATCAACTAGATGATTAGCTGCCTGCTTTTTAATTAGGGTCACAACCTCAGCAGAATCAATTGCTGGATCTGTATTTGGCATGCAGGCAATTCCTGTAAATCCACCATTTGCAGCTGCATTACATCCGGTTACAACTGTTTCTTCATCTTCCCTTCCGGGTTGACGTAAATGAACGTGCATGTCAAAAAATCCAGGAACGATATATTTTCCATCTAACTCAAAAACTTTTGCATCTTTCATTTCAGCTTCAGTTAGCTTGCCGATGTTCTTGAATTTACCATCTTCAATTAAAATGTTAATATTCTTCTCGCTAACATTTTGATGTGGATTTAAGATGTTTACGTTTTTTAATACTACTTTCATTTTCAAGGCTTTCTAAAACTTTTTTTATTCTAATTAAGTGTTCCAAGTAAATATAGTACAGCCATTCTAACTGCAACGCCGTTTGTAACTTGCTGTAAAATTATTTGCGAGCTACTATCAGCAATTTCTGAAGATAGCTCAACACCCCTGTTTATTGGACCTGGATGAAGTATCAATATATCTTTACCATTTTTTTCTAATCGTTCTCTATCAATTCCAAAGTACTGGGAGTATTCTCTAATAGATGGAAAATATTCTCTTGCTTTTCTTTCTAGCTGAATTCTTAAAACATTTAATACATCATTTTCCTGAATCGCTTCATCAATATTATGAATTACATCAACACCTAGTTCATCAAGAAATTTTGGTATCATTGTAGATGGTCCACAAACGGATACTTTTGCACCCATAGTCTTTAATCCATAAATATTTGAAAGTGCAACTCGGCTATGTGCAACATCTCCCACAATACAGACTTTTAATCCTTCAAGTTTTCCAAGTTTCTCACGAATAGAATACATATCCAACAAACCCTGTGTTGGATGCTCGTGAATTCCATCACCTGCGTTTATAACATTTGAATCCGCTAACTTGGTAAGCATCAACGGAACACCTGCACACGAGTGTCGAACTACAATCATATCAACTTTCATAGCTTCGATATTTCGCACAGTATCTTTCAAAGTCTCACCTTTACTAACACTGCTTCCAGAAACTGCAAAGTTCACAGAATCAGCAGAAAGTCTTTTTTCCGCAAGTTCAAAAGATATTCTAGTTCGTGTCGAGCTTTCATAAAAAAGATTTACAATTGTTTTCCCTTGAAGAGTAGGAACTTTTTTAATCGGTCGTTCAAGTATTTCACGGAAAGTTGTTGCTGTGTCTAAGATTAGTTGAATGTCTTCTTTAGGAACATCCTTTAGACCCAATAAATGTCGGCTTGATAATGACATGTTTCTTTATTTCTTTTCTGATTCAATAATATAAATGGCATCTTCGCCATCGTGTTCTTTAATTTTAACTTTTATTTCTTCGTTGTGTGATGTTGGAATATTTTTTCCGACGTAATCTGCGCGTATTGGCAATTCGCGATGACCTCTATCGATAAGAATACAAAGCTGGATAGAACTCGGTCTTCCCATGTCCATAATTGCATTTAAAGCGGATCGAACTGTTCGCCCTGTAAATAAAACGTCATCAACCAGAATTATATCCTTTTCATTTATATCAAACGTGATGTTGGAGACAGAAACTTCCGGCTGTTTTAATCTTGTTCTAAAATCATCGCGATAAAGTGTTACATCAAGCACCCCAAATTGTATATCAGCATTATCTATCTGCTTAATTTTTTCAGCAATCCGTTTTCCTAAAAACTCACCCCGAGTTCTCATTCCCATCAAAACTAGATTGTGTGAACCTTTGTTTTTTTCAAGAATTTCGTGAGCCATTCTTGTAAGGATTCGGTCAAATCCTTCAGCATCTATTATTTTTGATTTTACGTCCATATACAAAAAAGCCTCTTTGGATTAATTATCCTCAGAGGTTACCTTATTTTTATTTTACTTGTATTTTCTTTCATCCTTTTCCATCTCGCCGGATAGAGTTAAAGGTTAATTTTATTTGATTCAAACTTAAGGTTATTAATTTTTAAAGTAAAGATTAAAACAGCTTTGATCGAAAATATTTTTATATTTGCCTTGCAGATAAAACACCTTTTTCGGGGTGTAGTCCCGATCAGGAATCGGGATAAACTCCGCCCGACTAGCGCATCTCGATATATCGGGACAGTCATAGGTTCTTTAAAATATTTTAGTTTGTACACTTTTTCGGGGTGTAGCGCAGCCCGGTAGCGCGCTTCGTTCGGGACGAAGAGGCCGTAGGTTCGAATCCTATCACCCCGACTATGAATTTTTACGCATACATTTTGTTCGCTGAAAAATTGGACAAATTTTATATTGGACACACTAATGATTTGGAAAGAAGAGTAAATGAACATAATTCTGGTTTTTCTAAATCTACTAAAACTGGAATTCCTTGGAAGTTGGTTTACTCAAATTTTTTTATTTCTAAATCTGAGGCTTATGCTTTTGAGAGAAAAATTAAATCAATGAAAAGCAGAAAATTCATACTTAATTTGATTGATTCACAATAGCGCGTCCCGACGCGTCGGGAAGGCCGTAGGTTCTCCCGAAGGGATGGCTTCGCCAGAATCCTATCACCCCGACTATGAATTTTTACACATACATTTTGTTCGCTGAAAAATTGGACAAGTTTTATATTGGGCACACTAATGATTTGGAAAGAAGAGTAAATGAAAATAATTCTGGTTTTTCTAAATCTACTAAAATGAAATCCCTTGGAAGTTGGTTTACTCAAAATTTTTTATTTCTAAATCTGAGGCTTATGCTTTTGAGAGAAAAATTAAATCAATGAAAAGCAGAAAATTCATACTTAATTTGATTGATTCACAATAGCGCGTCGGGAAGGTCGTAGGTTCTCCCGAAGGGATGGCTTCGCCAGAATCCTATCACCCCGACTTTCTAAAATGGAATGATGGAGTACTGGAATATTGAAGTAATGGAGTTAGAATTGTAGGGTTTTATTTCTATTATTTATGATTTATTGTCTAACTCTTGTTTTTGTCATTTCGACCAAAGGGAGAAATCTTTCAGTAATATCGAAGAAGATTTCTCAGTCGAAGACTCCTTCGAAATGACTTTTTTGATTTCTCAACAAAGTTTTTTGAGATTTTAAATTCCAATACTCCAAAATTCCATTATCCCTGTCGTTATATTTGATAACAATAAATACTAAGAATATATGGCACAAAATCATTCATTCGATATAGTTTCTGAAATTGATTTTCAGGAAGCTGATAATGCTGTTAACCAGGCATTAAAAGAAATTCATCAGCGTTACGATCTTAAAGATTCTAACACCGAACTTGAGCTGAACAAAAAAGATAAGCTCATTACTTTGAATACAAAGGATGATTATTCGCGTAAATCAGCTCTTGATATTTTAGAAACTAAATTTATCCGTAGAAACATTTCTATCAAGGCTCTAAAGTTTAATGAACCTGAAGCCGCTGCTGGCGGAAGACTTAAACAAGTTATTAACCTTCAAAGCGGAATCTCAAAAGAAAATGCTAAGATTATTACAAAGCTTATTAAAGAATCCAAACTAAAGGTCAGTGCCCAAATTCAGGATGAACAGGTTAGGGTTACAGGTGCAAAGATCGATGATCTTCAAGCAGTTATTACATTGGTAAAACAATCTGAATTAGACTTTCCTACCCAGTTTGTGAATATGAAGTAATTATTAAAACATTGAAATCTAATAGTAGATCTTATTTTGCATTAATCATTATTGCGTCATTTCTAATTGCAACATTAATCAAACTCTATTTAAGACCATATTATTCGGGCAGTAATCATTTTTACAAATTACTATTAGGCAGCCTTCCTAATTTTTTTTATACCTTGGGTTTTTCTTTCATCTATCCATTATTTAGTCATTCAATTCAATTAAATAAATATATTTTAACGGTCTTTTTCATTACTCTCGGAACTATTGCATATGAAATAGAGCAGCTTTGGACAAAAAGGACTTTCGATTATATTGATATTATTGCTTCCATTATCGCAGCCTTAATATCAATAGTTCTTTACAAAAAAATATTTTCAAATAGAATAGAAAAATTGTCTAATATTATTTCCTAACTCGCATAAGCCAATCTTAGCTTCTCTTTATCAATTCCTTCAAGCAGCATAAAATCTTCTTCACTTATCTTTTCTACATCACCAAAATATTTGTTATCAACGCTGTCTTTTTGGTCTGCAACTTTTACAGATGAAACAGACAACACACTAAGTTTACTTACAACAACATTTGTAGCATCATTTTCATCAACCTTTCCATCAATAATGTATGGACCCATAGACATTGTGTGCTCAGCATACTTTTCATACTCGCGCGGAAAAATTACTGCTTCAAAAGTTCCCGTTGTATCCTCAAGCGAAAGAAATTTCATTATCTGCCCTTTTCTTGTTTTAATTCTTTTCGATGTCATATACCATCCGATTAATTTAACATTTTTGCCGCGATATTTTTCCAGATCTTTTGCTTTTACAACTTCAGGTTTTTCAGTTTCGCTTCTATAAAAATAAAGCGGATGTCTTGTAATCATATAATCAAAGGTTTCATATTCTGTTTTACAAATTTCTTCCACACTAAAGTTTACGTTTGTCTTTACTTCATTTTCCATCGCAAAAGTTTCGTGCAAGAAAAGATCATTATAACTTTCATTAAGAATTTTTCTTTTGTGGATGTAAATATCAAGCAAGCGTAAAAGTTCCGGTCTTGTTTTTTTAAAGCATCCCATCGCTCCGCATTTTATTAGGATTGAGGTTTCTTCAAATGCCAGTTTTGTGCGGATAAGAAAATCTGCAAGCGAATGATACTCGCCATTATTTTTTCTTTCATCCAATATTTTCTGAATAGAGTTACGCGAGAGATTTTTTATTGCCATTAAACCGATTTGAATATCATCTTTCTTTCCCGTGTATTCATAATCACTTTTATTTATGCACGGAAGATGCATCTTCAATCCCAATCGCTTACATTCCCACACATAAACTGCAGCGGAATAAAATCCACCCATGTTGCTTAAAACACTTGCCATAAACTCTGCAGGATAATGCGCTTTAAGAAATGCAACCTGGTAAGAAAGCAGCGCAAACGAAGCACTGTGAGCTTTGCAAAATGAATATCCTGCAAAAGATTCGATTTGCCGCCACAACTCTTTAGCCTGGGTATCGGTAAGTCCTTTATCTTTACACGATGAGAAATATCTTTCAACTATTTTTTGCATTGCAGAATGGGAACGCATCTTACCGCTCATTGCACGGCGAAGAAGATCGGCTTCTTCCAAAGTTAAACCCGCAACGTGATGTGCAACTTTTATAACATCTTCCTGGTAAATCATTACTCCGTATGTTTCACCAAGAACATTTTTCATTTCAGGTACAAGATATTTTCTTTTTGCCGGATCTTTATGGCGCGCAATAAATTCCTGCATCATTCCGCTTTCTGCAACACCGGGACGAATAATTGAACTAGCCGCAGTTAGCATTTCAAAATCGTGAACATCAAGTTTGCGAAGAAGTGAACGCATACCCGGCGATTCGATATAAAAACATCCTATCGTCTGCCCTGTGCGGATAAGTTCGTTTGTGGGCTCATCATTAAAGAGCATTTCAAAATCGTAAATATCAAAATTAACTCCAGCTGTATTTTTAGGTATAGGCGGATAAAGCGAAAACAATTTTGTATTGTCTCGCCATTCTTTGGGAATTTGATATGTTAGTTCTTCGGTTTTCATCGCCATACATAAAGTTAGTAAACATTTGAGCACTATATAAAATAATTAAAGATCAGAAGCAATAGCTAAAAAAGAATTGATTTTAAACAATTTAAATGCCTTATTACGGTTGTAAATTTATTGTGTGAGGATAAAATGCAAACGGATGATACTTTAAGCTGGGTTTGCCAGTATTGCGGAGTAGAAAATTCTGTATGGGTAGATCTAACAATTGAGGGCAAGCAGGATTTTGTGGAAGACTGCCGGGTTTGCTGCAGACCAAATCGTGTAATTGTAGTACAAGACTACGATGAAAATGTTATGATAGAATCACGAATGATTGATGAATGAATAAGAACGAATCGCTTACATTACTTAAATAAAGATTGGGAAATTTAAAAGTAATTGTGAATTTTTGTACAGTTTTGTAACACCTTCCAAACATCATAAATTAGAAAAAATAAGAATGAAAAAATTAACTGCTAATACCTCTGATTTTATTCTCTATACATCGCAAAACGGAGATGTTAGAATAGATGTTTTTCTAAAAAACGAAACTGTCTGGCTAACTCAGAAATCCATAGCAGAACTTTTCGGAGTTAATAGACCAGCAATTACAAAACATTTACAAAATATTTTTGGTTCAGGCGAGTTGAATGAAGATTCAGTTAGTTCCGTTTTGGAACATACTGCTAAAGATGAAAAAACTTACAAAACCAAATTCTACAATTTGGATGCAATAATCGCTATAGGTTATAGGGTAAATTCTAAAAAAGCAACTCAATTTAGAATTTGGGCAACTAAGACTTTAAGAGAATTTATTATCAAAGGATTTGTCTTAGATGATAAACGATTGAAACAGGGTGGTAAAACTTTCGGCAAAGATTATTTTGACGAACTACTTGAGAGAATTCGAGAGATAAGAGTTTCTGAAAGGAGATTTTATCAAAAGATTACTGATATTTATGCGGAATGTAGTATCGATTATAACCCTGTTTCTGAATTAACAACAGACTTTTACAAAACCGTTCAAAATAAATTACATTGGGCGATTACTGGAAATACTGCGGCTGAGATTATTCACAACAGATCTGATGCATCAAAATTAAATATGGGATTAACAACATGGAAAAATTCACCCAATGGTAAAATTTTAAAATCAGACACCTCAATAGCAAAAAATTATCTTAATGAGAAAGAAATTAAAGAGCTCAATCGTTTAGTAGAATTATATTTAAACTTTGCTGAACTGCAGGCTGAAAGAAATATTCCAATGAAGATGGAAGATTGGATAAATATCCTTGATTCGTTCCTTAAAATAAACAGATATGAGATTCTTGAAAAAACTGGAATTATTTCCCATACAAAAGCATTATTTAAAGCGGAAAAGGAATTTGAGATATTCAGGAAATTTCAAGATCAGAATTTTATCTCGGATTTTGATAAAGAAATAAAAAAATTAAAAAAGAAATAATGGATTATGATGAAAATGTGATTATAGAATCGCGAATGATTGATGAATAGAAACCGAACAGATTAAGAGATCAGAAGATAAATTAATCCTGCCGCACTAATCGCACCATAAATGATGGAAAGGTAAACTATAAGCTTCCCTTTTGAAATAATAATTTTATCTAACTGCGAAGTGTATTCTGAATTATTAATCAAATTATTTTCAATCTCATCCGCAGAGAGAATATTCTCACACTCAGAATTTGAATGACGATCACTCATGAATCCTCTCTTTTAGATATTGAAAATAATATCTCATTAAATGTCGCCCTGAACTTGTTTCAGGGTCTTAGATATATGAATGAGATTCCGAATGGCAATGCCATCGGAATGACTTTAAGGTAAATAATGACTTAGTCCATAATCATTCTTAAGAATGATGAGCTATCGTCATCATTTGAATCATCCTTTTTCTCGTTTCTTTCTTTTGCCCAGGAGTACCTGGAATTTTCAACCGCAAAACCGCTTTGAGTATTTTTTTCTTCATCATCTTCAATCGGAGTTTTGGGACTTTTCATTCTTATAATAGTTGGAATATCCAGATCATCTTTATCAACATTGTCAGAGTTACCAAATAAATTGGGAGTAAATCCACCGCGAATGTTATCTGAAAGAGTTGAGGTTTGTTTTTTAGCAGTAATATTTTTACTGCCATAGTTATTCCCTCGCGCGCTGTCAAATCCTGTAGCAATTACAGTATAAGAAATGTAATCGTTCATTTCTTCTTTTTTAACAACTCCAAATATTACATTAGCTTCTTCGCCAGCGGCTTCAAAGATAATATTGTTACCTTCATCAATTTCCTGCATTGTCATACTGCTGGATCCAGTAACATTAACAAGAACACTCTTTGCACCTTTGATATTTACTCCTTCAAGCAGCGGACTTGAAATAGCTTTTTGTGCTGCTTCAATTGCACGATTCTCACCACTTGCAATTCCACATCCCATTAAAGCTTCACCGCTTGAGTTCATCACTGCGCGCACATCAGCAAAATCAACATTAATCAATCCTTCAATTGTAATTATATCAGCAATACCACGAGTTGCTTCGTAGAGAACTTCATTTGGTTTATCAAACGCTGCAAATGCATTTGTAGCTTTATCTAAAATATTAAGTAATCTTTCGTTTGGAATTACAATTAAACTATCAACGTGCTGACGCAATTCCATTATACCTTTTTCAGCATTCATCATTCTGGTTTTTCCTTCCCAACGGAAAGGCTTGGTAACTATACCAACTACCAAAGCGCCTATGCTTTTTGCGATTGATGCAATTACAGGAGCAGCACCTGTTCCTGTTCCGCCACCCATACCTGCTGTAATAAATACCATATCGCTGCCTGAAAGAACTTCAGCAAGTTGATCACGATCTTCCTCAGCCGACTTTCTTCCAATGTTAGGATCAGCTCCGGCTCCTAAGCCTCGCGTTATAGAACCCCCACACTGAACTTTATGCGTAGCAGTACTGCTTCTTAGAACTTGTGAATCGGTATTTACCGCAATGTATTCAACACCGCTTAACCCGCGAGCAATCATACTTTCGATAGCATTACAGCCTCCACCGCCAACACCAACAACTTTTAATACTGCTGACATCGGTTTTTCTTTATCGATAGTTGCAAATCGCGACATAGGTCCTCCTATAATGAGTTTATAATTCGTTAAAAAAATCTTGTACTTTTTTTATGATCTTGCCCAGTTGATTATCTGATTTATCTTTTTGTTTTTTTATCAAAATCTGATACTCACTCGACTTACCTCCCGGTATTCCTCTTATCAATCCCGCAACAGTTGCAAATTCAGGACTCTCAATTTCATTTGATAATCCTGCACCCAACTCCTGTGGAACACCGATTCTGGTTGGTAAACCAAAAACTTCCTCTGCCAATTCTGTTACACCCCTTAATAATGATCCGCCACCGGTAAGCACAATTCCAGCTTTTAGTTTAGATTTAAATCCGGCTGTCCTAAGTTCATTATCAACAAGTGTAAATAACTCTTTCATTCTTAAGCTAATAATTTGAGTAAGCAAGCTGATTGGAATTTTTGTATTTCCTCTTGCACCCACACCTTTAATTAAAATATCTTCATCTTTGATGATAGCATTTTCACTTGCATAGCCATATTCTTTTTTTAGTCTTTCGGCTTCATCAGTCATAACGCCAAGAGATTCACGAATATCATTTGTAACCTGATTTCCAGCTACTCCGATTACTCTTGTATGTTTAATTGCTTTTTTATGATAGATAGCGATATCAGTTGTACCGCCGCCAATATCTATCAAAGCAACGCCAAGATCTTTTTCACTATCTTCCAATACAGATGCACTTGATGCAATTGGCTGCAGGATGTAATCCTTAACTTGATAACCGGCTCTTTCAACCGATTTTCTAATATTTTCCATTGCAGGAATTGATGCAAGCACAACGTGATTGCTCGCTTCTAATCTTGACCCCGACATTCCAATAGGATTTTCAATTCCGGTTTGGTGATCAATTGAGAATTCTTCAGGAATTATGTGAAGAATCTGTCTGTCACTAGGAATTCTAATCGTACGAACATCAGCTTCTAACCTATCTAAATCTTCTTTTGTAATTTCCTTTTCATCACGATTGATAGTCACATAATTTCTATGGCGAATACTTGTAATATGTTCGCCTGCAACGCCAACATTTACAACTGTAACTTCAAACCCAGCCCTATTGGACGCAATTGACATAGCGGCTTTAATTGCTTCGGCTGTTTTGCCAATATTTGCAACTAAACCTTTATGCAGACCTTCTGATGGAGCCACACCGAATCCAAGCACATCAATTTTATTTTGTTCGGGAAGTTTTTCAGCGATTACCGCACAAACTTTTGTTGTTCCTAAATCCAATCCAACTAAAATATCTTTTTTCATTAAATCAAATCCGTGTTTTCTTTACTGCCGATGTACGCTTCATTAGCAAATCTTATATCGATGTATTCTGTGTTTTGATAACTTGCTTTCAAATTATTAATTCTTTCCCAAACTAAACTCAGATAAATCATTTTCTTTGATTCACTTCCTCTGCCAAACACAACAGGATAATTAATTCCAGAAAAAGTCAGAACAACATCGCCGCCGTTTTTAAGATTTATTTCTGATAGCTTATTTGCAAGTTCAATATCCGTTATTTTTGCTGCATCAATTATTCTGCAAGCTTCAACTATATCTTCTGTTTTATAAACTTTTGATGGAGAAAGTTTTTCTGCAACTCTAAAATTACTTATCACCGGAATATCGGAGTAAGTTGTGTATTGATGTATCTTTAACAATTCAAAATCATTTGTTAAAAAGTACGGTTCCGTTTTACTTAGCAGTACTGCATAAATATCTTTTTCCAAAATCTTTACATCCACATTTCCAATTCCATCAGATTTCACTTCTGCTTTGGCAACATAAGGATGTTCTTCAATCCTTTTCTTAATCATGTTAAGACTTAAATCATCATAAACAGATGATTGCTCAATATCAGCAAACCGCATATAGATTTCACTGTTTAGTAAATTGTTTCCATGAATATTTATCATTTTAATTTCCTCTTTTCCCTTTTCGGTATATTTAAAAAGAGACAAGTACAAAATTGAAACTACAATAACTGATAAAAGAACAACACCAAATATTTTTCCAAAATCTTTTTTCATTATTCTTAATTCAACATTGCTACAAATTGTTCACCGTATTTCCAGATATCTCCGGCACCCATCGTAACAATTATATCCCCATCTTTTTTAATCTCATTTAATAATGCAGGAACATTATTTTTATCTGCAACGTAATGAACATTTTTATGACCAAACTTTTTTGTTGTTGATGCAATCAAATTTCCTGTAACACCTTCAATTGGTAATTCCCTAGCCGGATAAACATCGGTACAAATAAATACATCCGAGTTAAGAAACGCTCTTCCAAAATCCTGTGAAAAATCTCTGGTACGCGAATAAAGATGAGGTTGAAAGACCGCGATCAATCTTCTATCCCATCCGTCTCTAATTCCTTTTAAGGTAGCTGCAGCTTCAGTTGGATGATGAGCATAATCATCAACTACCATAATTTCTTTGTTGTACTTAACTTCAAACCTTCTAAAAACACCCGAGAAAGATTCTAATGAAGACTTGATTACTTTAAAATCTATTCCAAGTTCTTTTCCGATAACAACAGCAACAAGAGAATTTTTAATATTATGATCACCAGGGATTTTTAATGTTATATCGCCAAGCTCTTCACCAAAATATTTCACTTTGTAAGTGCTAACAAATCCATTGTGATTAATATCCGTGGCACGAACATCAGCCTGGACATTTAATCCATATGTAATAATTTTCTTATTAATATGCGGTACTATGTCCTGCAAAGCAGGCTCATCTAAACATAAAGTTACAAAACCATAGAACGGAACTTTATTTGCAAATTCAATGAATGCACCTTTTATATCATCAAGATCTTTGTAAGTATCAAGATGTTCACTCTCTAAAGTTGTAAGTGCCGCAATAGTTGGAGTAAGTTTTAAAAATGTTCTGTCAAACTCATCAGCTTCAACAACAATAAATTCTCCATTGCCCAATCGTGCATTTGTTCCGCCCAGTCCGCTCAGTTTTCCGCCAACAATAATTGTAGGATCAATTCCACCTTCGGTTAAAGTTAATCCAACCATTGATGTAGTAGTTGTTTTGCCGTGTGTTCCTGCAATGCCAATTCCATATTTCATTCGCATTGTTTCAGCAAGCATTTCAGATCTTTTAATTATAGGAATTTTTCTATCAATTGCTGCCTGCACTTCCGGATTATCAACTTGCACCGCAGAAGAATAAACAAGAACATCAGCATCTTTTAAATTTTCAGGTGAATGCCCTTCATAAACTTTTATTCCGATGCTTTCCAATCTATCAGTAACCTCACTTTTAGATTTATCAGAACCTGATATTTCAAATCCCTGACTCAGCAGTATCTCAGCAATGCCACTCATGCCAATTCCACCAATGCCAACGAAGTGAACTTTTTTAATATTCTTAAACATCTATATTTTTTCTACTTCAAGTTTTAGTTGATGAAATTTTTTTAATAATTCACTTTCGTTTTCATAATCATTTGATCTAATTACAATTGGTCTTATTCTGGATTTAAGTTTTATCCTTACCAATTTTAGCGGATTAGCTTTACTAAATCTCCTGTCCTTACCAAGCTTAACTTCTTTAATCTCATTTTTGTGAATAAGCTTAGATCCAAACCGATCGCTAAAAATCAACCCTTCGCTGCTGAATTCAATGTATCTATTACGATATAAGTTGAAGAATAAAGCAAACAAAGAAACAACAACAATAAAAGCCAACAAATAAATTATTGGATCACGGGTAATCAATGTGTAAGAGCTTTCAACAAACTGCCCTCTAATCAACAAGTAAATTGCAAATGCAATAAAGTATATAATTGTAGATTGATAATAGAACGACATATTATACTTGAATTTACTTTTTTGTTTTAATTGTTCATCTGTCATGTTGTTAACGCAAAATTTATTGCGCTCTTTGCTATTACATTTGCTGCATCCGGTTTAGAAATTTTTTTAGCATTATCGCTTAAGCTCTTAAGTAAATTTTTATCTGAAATAACTTCTAAAATTTTATCTTTCAATATTGATTGCACATCAGAATCTTTAATCAAAACCGCAGCATTATTATCTGCAAGTGATTTGGCATTAAAATATTGATGATTCTCCGCGACGTGGGGCGAAGGAATTAATATTGAAGGAATTCCGAGAACAGTTAACTCAGCAATTGTGGTTGCACCAGCCCTCGCCACAAGAAGATCACAAGCTGAGTAGGCTTTGTTCATGTCTTCAATAAAATCCAGAATTTTCACGGAATCTAAATTAATGTTTTTAAAGCTATGATAATAATTTTTTCCTGTTTGCCAGATGAATTGTAAAGATTTTTTTTCTAACTCTTCAACACAACCTGCAATTGAATTATTAATTGATGCTGCTCCTAAACTTCCACCAAGAACAAGAACAGTAATTTTGTTCTCATCGAGTCCAAAAAATCTTTTCGCTTCTGCTTTAGTAAACTTCCCAAGTTCGCTTCGAACAGGATTCCCGGTCACTTTTATTTTTTCTTGCTTTCTCAAATACTTTTTAGAATCATCAAATGAAATATGAACTTCATCAGCGTAACGTTCTAATAATCTTGTTGTAACACCCGGATAACTGTTTGATTCCATCAAAATAACTTTTGCTCCTAGTACTGATGCTCCCCATATTGCTGGACCAGCAACATATCCTCCGGAACCAATCGCAACTTGCGGTTTAAATCTAAAAGAGATAAACAATGATTGAATAACAGATACAAATAGTTTAAGAGGAAACAATAAATTTTCCAGATTAAATGTTCTTGCAAAGCCTTTTATCCAAATGGATCTAAATCCATAACCAAGTTTTGGTATTACTCTTCCTTCAATTTTAGATTTTGTACCAACAAAAAGTATTTCTGATTCTGGTTTTAATCTTTTAATCTCATCTGCAACAGCAATTGCTGGATACAAATGTCCACCGGTTCCACCGCCAGCAAAAAGAAAACGATATGGAGTAGAAATATTTTTCATCTCTTTACTCTCTGAAAAGCAAAAGTACTTTGTTTTAATACTTCAATATCATTTTGTTTCTGGTTTTGTTTTTCTTTCTCCAAGTCTTTTACTGTTTGATGATTGTATATCGCAATGTTTATCAAAATTCCTATTGAAGCACTCAGAAATATTATTGATGTTCCGCCGTAACTAATAAATGGCAACGCCAACCCTGTTGTAGGAAATAATCCTGTTGCAACCGCAGCATTAACAAAAGCATAGATTATTATTGAGAATGAAATTCCAAATGCGAGCATCTGCCCAAATTTATCCTTTGCTTTTTTAGCAATAAGAATTCCTGCTACAAATAAAACTATATAAAAAAGTAAAACTACAACGGCACCTAAGAATCCAGTTTCTTCACCAAGTATTGCAAAGATGAAATCACCGTAGGCTTCGGGTAAAAACAAATTACTTTGTCTGCTATTTCCGATTCCAACTCCAAATATTCCGCCGCTGCCAAGGCTTAAGATACCTTGTTTAAGTTGATGATTTAATTCTCCGCCTTCACCAAAAGTTCCTATAAATCCTAGTATTCTCTTTCTAGAGTGCGGCAATATCATTGCGAATGAGCCAGCAGCTAAAATCAAGCTAAAGGATGAAAGAAATATATGTTTCAACTTTGCTCCGCCCACATATAGCATCGTCAAGGAGATCACTACAATAAGAGCGGCAGTACTAACATTTGGCTGAATAAAAATTAATCCTGCAATTATCAAAACCCAGATGAACAAGTACATAAAACCTTTTTTGAAATCAAGTAAATCTTCTCGTTTTCTTTCGATCAAATAAGCCAAATGAATTATTAAAATTAATTTCGCAATATCTGCCGGCTGAATTGTGATGATACCAAGATTCAACCATCTGCCTGCACCTTTAACTTGAGGTGCAAATATCAAAGTTATAATCAGCAAGAATGCTGCACCAATAACTGCAGGTTTACTGTATTTTTTGTACCATTCGTACGGAATAAAACTAAATACTGCCATCATCAATAAACCAAACACAACTCTTGAAAGGTGAGAGTTAAATAGATGGAATGAGCTATCAAACTTTGCAGCACTGTAAGTGTTGCTTGCACTCATCACTATAATTAATCCAATAAGGATTAAGCTGAATGATGCAAAGAAAACTGTGATAGCTAATTTTTTCATTTATCGTTTACTATTTGCTTAAATACTTTTCCGCGATGTTCGTAATTATCAAACATATCAAAACTTGCACAAGCCGGGGAAAGCAGCACAACATCTCCCTCTCTCGCTTCACTTATGGCTGTGTTGATTACTTCATCAAAATCTTTTTTGATCTCTGTTTTTACTTTGCCATGAAAGTAATTGAAAACTTTTTCCGCAGAGGAACCGATTGCATAAATCTTTTTAACCCTTTCTCTAACCAGTTCATCTAACATTGAATAATCATTCCCTTTATCCTGCCCACCAAGGATTAAGAATATTGGTTCATCAAAACTTTTAAGTGCAACAATAACGGAATCAACATTTGTTGCTTTTGAATCGTTAATGAACTTGACTCCATCAATTTCTCTAACCAATTCTAATCTGTGTTCAACACCTTTAAAAGATTTCAATGCTTCAATAATCTTTTCATTATCAATATTAAAAATCTTTGCTGAGATTATTACCGCCATTGCGTTCTGAATATTGTGCTCACCTTTTATAAAAATGTCCGAAACCTTACAAGAAAACTCTTCAATATCATTTCTGACATATTTTACTACATCATTTTCCAGGTAACATCCATGTGAAACTTTTTTGCTTGTTGAGAAAAACAAAATATTACTTTTTGCTTTTCTGAAATATTGATTTAATAACTCGCTATCCTTATTAAGAATCAAGAAGTCATTTTCATCTTGATTTTCAAACACCCTTAGTTTTGATAAAGCATATTTCTCAACACTATTTTCATATCTGTTCAAATGGTCTGGAGTGATATTCAATATCATCGCAACTTTTGGTTTAAACTGATCAATCAAGTCTAATTGAAAACTTGAAATTTCAAGAGAAACAAATTCATTTTCTTTTGCTACCGTTGCGATTTCTGAAAAAGCCAACCCAATATTTCCTGCTGAATAAGATTTTACTCCGCATTCATTAAAAAGATAATCACACAAACTTGTAGTAGTTGTTTTACCGTTTGTTCCGGTAATTCCAATTACATTTGCCTTGCAGAATGATGATGCAAATTCAAGTTCACTAATAATTTTGATGTTTCTATTTTTTGCGTTACTAATTACCTCAGCATTTGAAGGAACGCCAGGACTAACTACCATTAAATCACAATCAAAAACCTTTTCTGAATGCTTTCCAATTTCAAAATCAATTTTTTCTTTTCGTAAAATTTCGATTGATGATTTTAATTTTCCTTCAGAACCAGCATCACTAACAGATGGAATTGCTCCAAGCTGTTGTGCAAGTTTAGCCGCACCAAGTCCGCTTCTTACAGCACCGATGATCGATATTTTTCTATTTTTAATTTCTAACATCTTATCTAATCTTGAATGAAACTAAAGTTACAATTGCCAGAATAATTGCAATTATATATGCACGCACAACAATTTTTGGTTCAGGCCATCCAACCATTTCAAAGTGATGATGAACCGGAGCCATTTTAAAAACTCTTTTACCTTCGCCAAATTTTTTCTTTGTGTACTTGAAATACAGTCTTTGAATTATCACAGATAAAGTTTCCATAAAAAATATTCCACCAAGAATTGGAATAAATAATTCCTTCTTTATCAACACAGCAATAATTCCAAAAGCTCCGCCTAAAGCAAGTGAACCTGTATCACCCATAAAAACTTGTGCGGGATAAGAGTTGAACCATAAAAATCCCAATCCTGCACCGACAAGAGCAGCTATAAATACTGTAAGTTCTCCAGCACCAGGCATATATATTATATCAAGATATTTAGCAAAGATGGCATTGCCGCTAAAGTATGAAAGCAAAGCAAGTGCAATCATTACAATCACACTAACACCGATCGCTAAACCGTCTAAGCCATCTGTTAAATTAACAGCGTTTGATGTTGCGGTAATTATAAATACAACTGCTGGTATGTATAGTATTGAAAAATCCAGATTTACATTCTTTAAAAATGGAACTGTTGTTAAAGTACTGAAACCTGCAAACTCAGGAGAAAAATATATCACGGATCCAACAATTAATCCGATCAACACCTGACCCATTAATTTGTACCGTGCTATCAAACCGTTTGGATATTTTTTTATCACTTTTAAATAATCATCTAAAAATCCAACAGCACTTAACCAGAGGGTTCCAAAAAGAATTAATATTATGTAAGTACTCTTTAAATCACCCCAAAGTAAAACAGGGATCGTGACTGATAAAATTATTATTAAGCCGCCCATAGTAGGTGTACCGGCTTTAGACCAATGGAATTTAGGTCCATCTGCTTTTTTTGCTTCACCAATTTGATGTGCTTGTAATCTCTTGATAATTTTGGGTCCAAGGTAGAATGCAAGAAACAATCCAGTTATAGCAGCTAATGCAGAACGAAATGTTAAGAACCTAAAAATATCAAATCCTGGTGGATTGAAAGTTTTGTTAATGTATTCAAATAAATAGTAAAGCATTAATTTTTTCTGGTTTCAAGTACTGAAACAAATTCTTCCATTTTCATTCCGCGTGAACCTTTGACAAGGACGGCAGAATTATTAATATCTAATGATTTTAAATAGTTTTTTAAAGATTCTCTTTCGCCAAAGTGCTGATGAACTTTTGTTTTTCCATTTAACTTTTGATTCATCAACTTCATCATTTTACCGATTGAATAAATTTCATCAACTTTGGTTTGGTTGATGAAACTTGCTAAGTGGATGTGTTTTGATTTTGATTCATTACCTAATTCAAACATATCGCCAAGCACAGCAATTTTTCTTTTTCGTGATTCAATTCTGTTCAATATATCTATAGATGATTTCATCGAATCAGGATTTGCGTTATAAGTATCGTTAATTAAAGTAAAGCCTTTATGATTTTTTATTTCTAATCTTTTATTGTATGATTTAATTTTCTTCACTGCTTTTTGTAATTGCAAAGATGTTAATCCTAATTCGGATGCAATTGCAAATGCTGCTGTAAAGTTTAGAACATTTTTTTCACCACTGATTGGCAGAGTTGAAGTAAAAACATTTTTTTTACTTTTAATTTCAATCTGTGGTCGGGCTAATTTATCATAACATTTAATCGATGCTTTGTAATCAGCTTTTTCATTTAACGCAAAAGTGATTTTGTTTTTTAAAGTCTTTCCAAACTCTCTTAATATTTTATCATCATTATTAATGAAAACTTTTCCGCCACGTTTAATTGTTTCTTTAAGTAAAGCGGATTTTTCTGCAAACACACCTTTACGATTCTTCAAATATTCTAAATGAGAATCGCCGATATTGGTTATCAAAGCCAAATCCGGGCTTGCAACTGATGCAGTATATTTAATCTCGCCAAAATGATTTGTTCCAAGCTCAGTCACTAAAACATTATATTTTTCATTCGTACTTAAAATTGTAAGCGGCACACCAATATGATTATTATAGTTGGCAGCAGTTTTATTTACCTTAAATTTTTCAGATAACAAAGCTGCAAGAATTTCTTTTGTTGTTGTTTTTCCGGCACTTCCGGTTATTCCAATTATTTTAGCTTTAAGTTTTGATCTCCACAATTTTGCAACTTCACCTAAAACGATAGTTGTATCCTTAACTGTTATAACAGGGATATTAAAATCTTTTATTTTCTTAAAATTTTTCTCGCTAATTAAAACTGCGGCTGCCCCTTTTTTAACAACTTCATCAATAAAATCGTGCCCATCAAATCGTTCACCTTTTATTGCAATAAACAAAGTATTTTTTTTAATGTTTCTTGAATCAATTGAAACATGATTGATAGATTTAAACATATCAGGATTATAAATTACAGCTGTTGGAATGTTGAAAATATCTTCTATATTTAAATTTATTTTTTTCATTCTGCTAAATACTTTAGGGCAATTTCCTGATCAGAAAAATGATTTCTAACTCCATTTATCTCTTGATAATTTTCGTGACCTTTACCAGCAATAAGAATCACAGCATTATCATCTGAACGATGAATTGCGTTCTTAATAGCTTCTTCTCTGTTCTCTTCAATTTCATAATTATTTTTTGAAATTCCCTTAAGGATATCTTTAATAATATCATACGGATTTTCTGTCCTTGGATTATCAGAAGTAACAAAAACCTTGTTACTTAAATCGCTGGCAATTTTACCCATGATGGGTCGTTTAGTTTTATCTCTGTCTCCACCGCATCCAAAAACTGTTACAACCTGATTTTTATCTTTTACAATTTCTCTAACCGCCTGCAAAGCTTTTTCCAGGCTGTCTGCTGTATGTGAATAATCAACAATAACTTTTTTCTTTCCAATTCCCAGCACTTCAAATCTTCCTGGAACTTGCGGAGAAGATTTTATTCCCTCAACAATTTTATTTGCATCAATACCTAATCTATGCGCTGTGGCAAAAGCTGATGCTGCATTGTATGCGTTAAATGTTCCAATTAAGGTCGTATGGATTTTATAATCAACATTTTTATTTGCTATGGTAAAATCAGTTCCATTCAAATTGTAATTAATATTTTTTATCTGATAATCTGAATTATCTGCAATTCCATAGGTAACAATTTTAGCTTTGCAATCTTTAATCATTTTATTCGAATTTGAATCATCAGAATTTATCATTGCAAATGAATTTGAACCTAATCCATCAAATAAAATCTTCTTTGCATTTAAGTATTCATCAAATGATTGATGAAAATCCAAATGATCTGAAGTTATATTAGAAAATATTGCGGCTGAAAAATCCAAACCGTAAACTCTGTTTAAGAATAGTGAGTGCGATGAAACTTCCATAATTGCATGTGAACATCCGACTTCAATCATATCGTAAAAAAATTTATTCAAATCATTTGATTCCGGAGTAGTTAATTTTGAATCAGCCTTTACATCACCTATGTAGTTTGCAATCGTACCAACTAACCCTGTTTTATATCCTGAACTTTGCAAAATATTTTTCAAAATAAATGTAGATGTCGTTTTACCATTTGTTCCTGTAATTCCAACCAATCTTAATTTGCTTGTTGGATCTTTGTAAAACCCTTTAGATAATTCAGCCAATGCTATTCGGCTATTGTTAACCACAAGTTTTGCAATCTTCGAATGCGTTATCAACTCATCAGGGATTGAATCATCATCTTCAACAACAACTGCAACCGCCCCTTTATTTATTGCATCTTGCAAGAATTTATGCCCATCAGTTTTGTAGCCTTTTATAGCAACAAATACAGAATTTTTTTGAACTTTTCTTGAATCATAAATAATATCAGCAACATCTTTTCTTTGAACTTCTCCAGTTACCTGAATTACGTGCAGACTATTTAGAAGTTGCGTTAATTCCATTATAACGACGCCCCTCTAACCATATATTCAGAACACTCAATTATGCAAACTTCTTTCCCATTCAACTTTTTCCCCGGTGCAATACTTTGAGAAGTAATAATTCCCGTTCCATTAATTTTATATTTTACTCCAAGTTTTGTTAGAGCATAGATTGCATCTTTAACCTGACAGTTAATAAGGTCTGGCATTTTATTGTTAGCAGATAGTTTTACTTCTTTAACATTTATTGGTTTGATTTGAGTTTTGCTTTGATAATCATTAACAGAATTATCTTCAGCAAATTTTAAGTTTTTCATCAAATCAGGATTTATATATTCCTGAAATTCTTCATAATCATTTTGTACAATTCTTTCGGCAACATTTTTGAATATTGGAGCCGCTACTAATCCACCGTATTTACCTTGATCGGGTGAATTTAAAAGTATTAAACAAACAACCTGTGGATTTTCAACCGGAAAAAATCCAACGAAAGATGAATTGTAATGCTGCTTGGAATAACTTCCATCAACTAACTTTTGTGAAGTTCCTGTTTTACCGCCAATAGAAATTAATTCTGAATAAGCTTTCTTTCCTGTTCCATTCTTAACAACACCTCCTAACAAATCTCTCATCACATCAGAAGTTTTGGATGAGATAACTCGTCTTACCTCTTTGGGAGAAAACTCATAAACTAAATTTCCATCTTTTGATATTTGACGCTGCAGAAGTTGAGGTTCATATAAAATTCCACCATTAATTAAGGCACAATACGCAGCAGTAATCTGAACAGGCGTTACAGAAATTTCATATCCAAATGAAAGATATGTTTTTGAAACTTTTGACCATTCATTAGGTTTTCTTAATCTGCCTGCTGTTTCCCCCGGTAGAGTTAATGATGCTGAATTTCCGAATCCAAATCCACGCAAGTATTTAAAATACTTCTCATCATCAATTCTCTGAACAAGCTTTGCAACTCCGATATTGCTTGACTGTTCTAAGATCCCAACAACATCCAAATTTTTCATTGGATGCGAATCTTTTATTCTTACATTTTGAAATTTATACGTTCCATTTTCAAGATTAAGTTTTTCATTTAACCTGCATAATTTCTCTTCTATAAGAGATGCAATCGTAAACGATTTAAAAGTTGAGCCTGGCTCATAGGTATCTGTAATAGCACGATTTCTTCGTTGAAAATCATTATACTTCCAGTATTCATTGGGGTTATAATCATCAATGTTTGCAAGTGCAAGTACTTCTCCGGTATTTGGATTCATTATAATTCCCGTACCGGAAACTGCACCATATTCATCAACACCTTTTCTTAATTCCTCTTCAAGAATAAGCTGGTAACTTTTATCAATAGTTAAATAAAAATCATCACCTGGAACAGCTGGATTAATTTCTTCATCATCAACAGTTACTGTTTCGCCAATCGCATTTTTCTGAACTAATCTTGAACCATCTTCACCATTCAAGGCGTCTTCATAATATTCAGAAATACCCATCACACCCTTATTTTCATTATCAAGATATCCAAGAACATGCGATGCAAGATTGTTGTAATGAAATACTCGTGTTGGTTCTTCTTTATAAAAGAATCCATCGAGTTTAATATTTTTTATTGATGATGCAATTTCCGATGGGGCTTTCTTTTCAATACAAATAGTTTTCTTTGAACCTTTCATCAGATTCAAATAAAAGTTTTTACTCTTCTTAAACTTCTTCGCAAATATTTGTGCAATTTCATTTTTATGCTTTTGTTTGATCATTCTCAAATCAACATAGAAAGAAACATCTGAACGATTATAGACCAATAAAACATTATTGCGATCATAAATCAATCCTCGTTCAGCCTCTATTTTCTCTATCCCGGTCTGTTGTCTTTGCGCATAAAAAGAATATTCCTCTGCACGCACAATCTGAATATCAACCAGCTTAATCACCAATGCGATGAAAAAGATTAGGATTGATATTATTACTATTAATGCGCGCGAGTTATTCATACTTCTCTTTTAGTGTCTCGTTAATTTCTTCAACTTTATTATTATCATATTTTATTATGAAGTCAGGTTCAATATTTCTTATCAAGCCAAGCTCAGTTCCTGCAACAGCAACAATTCTTTCTTCAGCGGTTACAGTTTGATATTCTGCAGTCAGTTTTATTTTCCTCTGATTTTCTGATTTATAGGTTTTTTCTGCTTTGTCTTTCTGCAAAAGAAATTGCTCATACTTAAGTTTTAGACCTATGCTAACAAGCGCAAACGCTGTTACAATTAGTAAAAGTGTTATAAGCAAAAAAATTGTTGGCTTAGAACTTTTTTTCATATTCTTTCAGCAGCCCTTAGTTTTGCACTTCTTGCTCTATAGTTATAACTAATTTCTTCATCAGAAGGTAATAAAGGTTTTTTAGTAATTAATTTTAATCGTACATCTCTTTTAATTAATCCTAGAGGATCTTCTTTTGGACTTAAGTTCACTATAGTTTCTGCTTTAAAAAAATCTTTTACAATTCTGTCTTCAAGCGAATGATAGGAGATTACAACTATGCGTCCGCCTTTTTTTAATACATTTAGCGAATTTTCAAGAAACAGTTTAAGATTGCCTAATTCATCGTTTACATAAATTCTAAGTGCCTGAAATATTCTTGATAAAGTTTTTCGTTGAAAATTTTGCGGGACCACTTCATTAATAATTGAAACTAACTGACCTGTTGTTTCAATTTTTTTTGCTGCACGTTTTTCTACAATTGTTCTTGAAATCCTTCTTGAATTCTTCTCTTCGCCATACTGGTAAAAAACATTTGCAAGATCTTCTTCGGTAAAAGTATTAATAATATCAGCAGCAGTAATATTTTTAGATTTATCCATTCGCAAATCAAGAATCGCATCACTACGATAAGTAAATCCAGATTCCGGATTATCCAATTGAAATGACGATACTCCTAAATCAGCAAGTACACCATCATAGTTTTGTATTGATTCTATTTTTGCAATCACATCTATATAAGAGAAATTAAAATTGTATAAACTAACTTCAGACTCTTTAGAAAATTTTTTTCTTGAAAACTCAAATGCATCTGTATCTACATCAGATGCAATAAGACGACCATCATTATTTAACCGCTTCAGGATTTCACTTGAGTGCCCTGCAAATCCTAATGTCGCGTCAAAGTAAATTCCAGAACGATTAGTTATTAAAAGGTCCAAGCTTTCTCTAAGCATCACAGGAATATGATGCTCACTCATTTAGACGCCATGACTTTAGCGGCTATCTCTTCATACGTTTGCGGTGATTGCAATAAATACTCTTCGTAAACTTTTGGATTCCAAACTTCTATTTTTTTAAGAGCGCCAAGTATCAAAACTTCTTTTTCAATTTTTGCGTAAGTAATAAGTGTGGATGGAATCATAATTCTTGATTGACCATCCATAACATCTTCGGCAGCAAACTGAACAAACATTCTTATAAATCTTGCATCATCAGGTTGGAAGGAGTTTAAGTTTAAAAGTGATTCTTCAATCTTCTGCCATTCATCCAAAGGATACAAATCGATACAATTGGATAGACCTCTGGTCATCACAAACGTTTCATTTGCATCTGCAGAAATATGCTTTCTAAGTTTAACCGGAATTGCAATCCGACCTTTAGAATCTATTGAATATGTAAATTGACCTCTAAACATTTTCTCTCTTATTTGGGATAATTCCACATTTTTCCCCACTACAACCCAAAATAATGGAAAAATTTAACTAAAGTCAAGAAAAACTTAAAATATATTTATAAAAAAATTATTTAACCGATTAGCTTTAGCAGATAGAATTTCAGATTTTGATTGGAAAGTTCTGGAAGAGAGCGATTGAATTGAATTACAATTTACCAACGAGCTGAATTATACTTAAAATTACTTTTAACATTCATTAATATTTTTTTAAAGATCAGGATAATTACTAATGACATAAAAAATTTGTACTGTAATAATCCAACTAAATCCTGGATGAGACTATTCTAAAATACTTTACAAACCTAATGCTGCTTTAGCTGTATTGAACTGTTCAGTTCTTATATAAATAATATATCCAAAACCACTCTTTCCATCAGTGACAGCAAAAGAAGAGACGACATTAACTCCATAATCAAATAATTTTTTATGTAAGTCTGTTAGTGCACCCAATTCATCCGTCCCCTGAACCAATAAAGCGGGTACAGGTCCGTGAATTAATAATGAAGCTTTTTTAGCTTCAACTTTTAGTTTATTTGGGTCCTCTGGGAATAATGTAAACTGCGTATTCAACAATCCACTAGGAATAGCAGTAAATGCAAGCAGATTAACTCCAGCCTCTGCTAACAATGCAAGCAGCTTATAAGATTCACCAGGCTGATCCTCAACAGTGCAATAAAAATACTCTACTGTTCTAACATAATTTGGCATTTTACTCTCCTGTAATTTTTAGAATTTGATTATTAGACTAAATAAGTTCCTTATTAAAAATCAATTAGTTAGAAATTTCAAAACCTTATAACATTTAATTACTCAACTGTAATCTTTTAAAGATAATGTAATGTTCTCCATAACTAAGCGGTCTTGTAAACTCACCTTCCTTTAACTGACTTAATTCAAAACTAATATCTTCAGAGAAATGTTTGACATTTACATTACCAATAAATCCATTCCTGGTTCTTGTATCACTTATAGAATAATTTTGAACTAACAATGAAAAGTCCGCACCATTTAGTAACGCTTGATAAACTGAATCTGCAGCTTCACGACTATCAACTTGAATTTCTGCAATCGAAAATATCACTGGTTCAGCAAAAACAACTCTAATTTTTCTACTTATAAGAAGTTTAATTGGATGCCCATCATAAATCGCAGGGCTGTATTTCCATTTAAGCAGAGAAATTTCCGCAAGTGAATCCCAAACAGCATCACCGCTGCTTGTTAAAAGCTTCGCTCTTTCAACATCTCCATGTAAATTGATTTGCATTTCACAATAAAACTCGAAATAGTTACTCAATGTGGGTTGCCTTAATGGCGGTAATTCAGATTGTTTTAATAACTTTGGTTGGATTAGAATTGATTCTTCGGGTTGAAATACTGTACAGCCTGTAATAAAGAAAAGACAAACAAAAAAAATCTTTTTCATTTTATACCTCTCTCAATGTAAGGTATTAAACTCTTTTAAATAACTTCTATTTAATAGAGTTAGGATCGCGATCAGAATTTGAGATTGATTTCAAATTCTCTACCTGCAATTAGCAATTAATTTTTGCCATTGTCAACAACTTTCGCAATTGATTAAAAAGTAAAAAAAAGAAGTCCGTCAAAGTTCTTCTAATTTTAGACGAAATGTAACAATAAGATAGGTCTTTTAGATATGAGAAGAGCCAACTGCCGGAATCGAACCGGCGACCTAATCATTACGAATGAGAATTAAATCCACCAGTGTAATAACTTACAATAAATTAATTACCAAATTGCACACTAAAATTGATGCAAAGAGCAATTTTTTAATAAAATATAATTAAGTATAATATAAAATAGTACAATCTCTCACTCACACTTCTGACTAAACTTCTGAATGAATTCTGTGTTTAATGAATATTTTATATTAAAATTCTTATACCAACTCTAAGAATTCTTTATTTCATCATCCTTAGCTTTTTGTTCCTCTTTTTCTTTTCGCTCTTTCTCTTTTTTCTCATACTCATTGTACATCCTACGTAGTATAGGAGCTAATAGCCTCGCAGCTTCTTTCATTACTTCTTCTTTGGTCATATCATCTGGATATAAAGACATAATATTACTCCTAACTAATTTTATTATTTAACGACGCAAGTCGAAATCATTTATTAAAAAATCAAATTCAATAATGATTGAGTTAATGGCAAATATAGCATAACTTTGTATTGAATTTATGAATAATCTCTTTTTTTCAGCTCACGATTCAAAATCTATTAAGCCTCGATGAATTAAAATAATCAACTATAATATCAACTTTTTCTCGGGGACAGCATTATGAGTCTGTTTAATGATAACTATTCTCTTTTTTTAAAATTATTTTTAGCAAAAAATGAAACAGAAATTGATAACGTAATCCAATCGCAACACGAAGTTTTTAGCCCTGAAAATTGGCATCCATTTGGTGAGAATGAAAGTTTCTTTGGTGTAATAGAAAACCAACAAGCCTCACCTGTACCTGCCCTAATTGAAAAAATAACAAACTCCATTGATGCAATATTAACTAGAAAATGTTATGAAGCAGGTATTGAGCCGACGTCTGTTGATGCACCCAAATCAATGGATGAGGCAATAGAAAAATTCTTTCCTAAAAGTAAACAATGGGATTTGCCATCTTTCCGAAAAGTTCAATCCGAAAGTATTCAGATTATAGCTGATGGACCTAGAATGGATACTTCGCTTATTATTTATGATGATGGTGAAGGCCAGCACCCAGAGAATTTTGAGAAAACATTTCTTTCGCTACTTAGAGGAAATAAAAACGAAATACATTTTGTGCAGGGTAAATACAATATGGGCGGGAGTGGTGCTATTGTATTTTGCGGAAAGAAAAGATACCATTTAATTGCTTCAAAAAGATTTCAATTATCGCTTTCAAATTCTTTCTTTAGTTTTATGTATTGCTCAAATCTTGCCTTTTTGCTTTCCTCTTTTTTCTTTTCATAAGACAATTCCCGATTTGCTAATTCATCATCAGTTTCTTCTCTTTCACGATATACAATAAGGATTGTATGGTCGTCCCAAGAATTGTTTTCAGAATAGTAACCCTCTACTTTTTCAATATCTATACTATCTGTTTGTAAAATATTTTTGGGCAAATCACTTACAGGAATAGATGTCCTTATTCCGTCATACTGTTTTGAGAAAATTTTTTCTCTGATAATTTCTTTTTTCATATTGCCTTTAATAATTTTATTGCTTCTTCAACTGAAATTTCTTTGAATCCTTCATATATTCCTTCATTGAAATCATATTCGTAACCGCCTATGCATGAAGCACAAATTTCATCTTCAGCTAACTCTATTTTTTCTTTACTAACATCAAAGCAATATCCGTCTGCATGGTAAATTCGATATTCCTTTCTTTCTTCTGGAAATCGAGAATTATCAATGATGTGAAGTTTGTTATAAATTCCTTCATTATGATTTTCACATAAATCAAAAAGTTTCTTTGCTTGTTTTACGTTTGCTTTCAAAATTTCGTTCATTTTGCTTCCCGTCTAAAAGTTGTTCGTTTTTTCTTGTCAAAGTTTATCAACAGCTGTGTAATCTCATTTCAAATCTTTGATATCATTTAAAGTCTAATAGTATAATCACCTTTTGCCGGAATCACATTTCTAACTCCTCCAGTTGGATTTTTCACATCTCCTTTGTATCGAGGAATTAAATGTATGTGAACATGAGGAACAGTTTGCCCTGCTGCTAAATTTATATTTACCCCAACATTGAATCCGTCGGGATTAAATTTCTTGCTAACTATCTGTTTCGTTTTATTTAGTATGAACCAACAAGCGGATTGCTCTTTGAAATTTAAATCAAAATAATCAGAACAATGTTTTTTCGGAATTATTAAAGCATGTCCATTGTTAACTGGGAATTTATCATAAATTGCGTAAGCAGTTGCAGATTCAACAATTAATTCTCGCTGCGAACCAGGATTGCAAAAAGGGCAATTTGAGTTTTCTTTTCTGCTTAGCTGGTTATAATGTCTGTATTCATAAATCTCACAATTTTCATTTTTGAATATTGACTTGTAACCCAGCTTAACATTGCATTGATAAGTTGGCTTCTGATGTACTTTGTGAGTTCTGAAACCTTCGTATTGTAAATCTCTTCTCACCGCAAAATATGCTTTGCCTGTCGGTTTAAGCAATTGGGATATTTCCATTAAAACATTGGCTTGTTCCTCGTTCATCAAAACATTTAGCACATAAAAGCAAATGATGGTATCAAACTTTTTTGCAGGATACTTTGGAAAGTATTGCGGATCGTATCCAATGATTTTAATCCCTTTTTTTTCTAACAACTCAACATCTTTTCCAAACCCACAACCGAAATCAAGCACATCGCGAACTAATAATTTTTTGTTAAGTAAAAACTTAGCAGGATAGGATAATGATTCTCTTTCCTTTGCTGTTAGATGACTGTATAGATTTTTTATCAGATTTCCCAATCTTCGAAACCACGAGTTTTGATTAAATAATCACAACTGCTTTGCAGTTGACTGATCGCTGCATTTTGCCAATTTGAAAAAAGTTTATTCCCCAAAAGTGATATTTTAATTTCTTTCTGAAATCTTTCCAGTTGATATTTATTTATCAACTCCCAATAATAAATAATTAATTCCTTCTGTTTTTTAATCAGAAAAGTTGATGGTATTTTATTTTTTTTCTGATTATTGATTTTTGCCTGAGCAGGCAAAAGATTCCATAGGTCATTATTCTTCCAAATTGAAAAAGGAATCACATGATCAATATTATAAGTTGAAATAGTTTTGCCGGTCCAAACGCAATATACCTTGCCTTCCTTTTGCAAAATACTGCTGTATATCTTTTTTGATTCCGCAACTTCTCTCGCGGTAATCGGACTTTTTAAAACTTCATTTATGACCTTCTCAATAGATAAATTTTTGCCCGAAGCATTTACGGAAAACTTAGCCCATTTAAACAAAATCGAATCTTTTCCACTGATGAAACTTCCTAAAACTTTAAACGCTTCATAGTAATCAATCGGTATAGAAAACGAACCAAAATTGTTAATAAGAAATTCAGCGTCAATCGAATTAGTGCTTATTCTTCCTGTTCCCGATTCAAATTGAAAAATTGAATAGTAGTTATTGCTAATTGAACGACCAATGTATTTCATTGGCATTCGGGTAATGGTGTCTTTCAACTTTTTGGCTAACAGAATAAAATCTGCTTTTAGATTTTGGGGAATTCCTTTGTTCTTTAAATCATTGTAGAAAGCAGAAAATCCCCCGGTGTTACTGTAAACTGATATAATTTTTTTAAGTTGAATTCCAAACGCAAGATTTGTTTCACCATTAATCTGGGGAATATTTGTTGATGATTCTAAAATTGGATAATAATATAACATCCATTTTTCAATGAGCAGTCCAGTTGGAAAATAAACTCGGTCATTTAAAAAGGAAATGAAAGGAGAATTATCTTGAATAATGTCAATCACACTTCGTAAGAG
>Ga0172375_10000575_pt1 | contig 58537 bp, 65 predicted proteins | sample LakKiv1m_FD_114537 | JGI IMG/M metagenome (GOLD analysis project Ga0172375, IMG submission 114537) | Freshwater microbial communities from Kabuno Bay, South-Kivu, Congo - kab_092012_11.1m | ecosystem: Environmental > Aquatic > Freshwater > Lake | place: Democratic Republic of the Congo...
TGAAAGATGAAGTAAAAAAATACAGAGCAATAATGGTTGAAAAAATTGCAGAGACTGATGATAATTTAATCAATAAATATTTAAGCGGAGAAGAAATTTCTTTTGACGAATTAAAAACAGCTTTAAGAAGTGCTGTTATAAAATGCAAAATTTTTCCTGTAATGTGCGGGGATGCTTTGGATAATAAAGGAGTACAGCTCGTTTTGGACGCAGTGGTAGATTATCTGCCAGCGCCAACCGATGTCCCGGCCATTATTGGTTTTGAACCAGGAAAAGAAGAAAATAAAATTGAAAGACATGCGAATGATAGTGAGCCTTTTTCTGCTTTGGCTTTTAAAATTGCCACTGACCCCTATGTGGGCACTTTAACATTTTTTAGAGTTTATTCTGGCCAGGTCAAAGCAGGCAGTTATGTTTATAATTCCGCTTCAGGGAGAAAAGAAAGATTTGGAAGAATTTTAAGAATGCATGCCAATCACAGAGAGGATGTTGATGAGGTTTTTGCCGGAGAAATTGCGGCTGCTGTTGGGTTAAAAGACACAACTACCGGCGATACTTTATGCGATGAAAATAATCCGATTGTTTTAGAAAAAATTATTTTTCCAGAACCAGTGATTGAAATTGCTATTGAACCAAAAACCAAAGCTGACCAGGAAAAAATGGGCTTGGCTTTACAAAAATTGGCAGGGGAAGATCCAACTTTTAAAATTCATACTGATGATGAAACTTTGGAAACAATCATTGCCGGCATGGGCGAATTGCACTTGGATGTTTTAGTAGAAAGAATGCGCCGCGAATTTAAAGTTGACTGTAATGTGGGTGCGCCGCAAGTTGCTTATAAAGAAACAATTAAAGCTATTGGCGAAGGCGAAGGCAAATATATTAAACAATCTGGCGGACGCGGACAATACGGTCATTGCTGGCTAAGACTCACTCCAAAAGAAAGAAGCGCAGGATTTGAATTTATTGATGAAATTAAAGGCGGTATTATTCCCAAAGAATACATTCCGGCTATTGAAAAAGGTGTGAAAGAGGCTATGGCAAATGGAGTGGTAGCAGGATATCCTGTTGTAGATTTGTCAGTTGCAGTTTATGATGGCTCATATCATGAAGTTGATTCATCTGAAGCTGCTTTTAAAATGGCCGCAATTCTTGGTTTTAAAGAAGCAGCCAGGCATGCCAAGCCAGTGCTTTTGGAACCAATTATGAAAATTGAAGTAACCACTCCGGAAGAATATATGGGTGAAGTAATTGGCGACCTTAATTCCAAACGCGCTGTAATCAAAGAAATGAAAGATAGATCAAAAGTAAAAATTATTGATGGCAAAGTGCCCTTGTCTTCAATGTTTGGTTATGCCACGACAATTCGCTCGCTTTCCCAAGGCCGCGCTTCATTTAATTTAGAATTTTCTCATTATCAAGAAGCTCCTCAAATGGTGGTTGATAAAATTTTGGAGAAAAAAGGAGAAGGGAAGAAATAAAAAAGTTGACTTATTTTATAAACTTTTTATAATACAATTATTATGAACCGCCTGCAAAAAATACTTAATTTAGTGAGAAAAACAGGGGATAAAGTCGTTATTTTAGACACTTATGAAGACGCTGATTTTTTATTAATGCCCTTGGCAGAATACGAAAAAATGATTGATAATAAAAGTGGTGTTACAAATCTAACCGAAGGGGAGCTATTGGATAAAATCAACCGCGATATTAATCTTTGGAAAAATTTCAGGAGAGAATGTGTGGGTGAAGAAAATTTAATGTCAAACTACTATTCTCACGAAGACTTTGATTCTGATACAACAGATGAATATAAAGAAGAAACGGAAGATTGGGACAATTACAACCGGTTTAACAAAGATAAATTATTAGAACAGAAAAACGAAATTTTAAATGAGAAGTTGGAAACAACGGAAAATTTATTTTTTGACAATGAAGCAGAAGAAGAAAATATTGGAGAAAAAAACGAAAAAACTCTAAAATACGAAAACATTCCGCCACCACCAGATTTAGCTCCAAAAACAAACTTTACGCCCGATATTGAAGATAAAAAACCTGTTATAGACGCAAGCTTTGACGAGCCAATAACTGAAAATAATGTTTTTAATGAAGATGAAGAAGATAATCAATTTAAAGAAGAACCGGTATATTAATTATTTCTGTCATTCCTGCGCAAGCCCGCATTGTCAGCAGACAGGCAGAAATTCCAGCGTTTACTGATCCACGGGATCCAGACTTTCGTCTGGATGACAAAAGGTCATTTGACACTCCTCTCTTGTTTTGCTACACTAAATCTTGCGTAAAATAAAACTTTTATTTATAATAAAATAAGCATAATTTAATCTAACAACTGGAAAAAACTTCCTGTCAAGCAGGAAGGTTGTTAGCAACGAATAAAAATTTATGGCAGAACAATTTAATCGTGCAAAGCCGCATGTTAATGTGGGCACCATCGGCCATGTAGATCATGGCAAAACCACTTTAACAGCAGCAATTTTAAATGTACTCAACAATGAAGGCAAAACAGCCCAGAAAAAAGGCGTGGATGATTTGGATAAAGCACCTGAATCAAAAGCGCGCGGTATTACTATTGCCACAGCTCATGTAGAATATGAAACAGATAAAAGACATTATGCGCATATTGACTGTCCGGGGCATGCTGATTATATTAAAAATATGATCACGGGCGCGGCTCAAATGGATGGCGCAATTCTCGTAGTCTCTGCCGCTGATGGCCCAATGCCTCAAACAAGAGAACACATTCTTTTAGCCCACCAAGTGGGTGTGCCATATATTATTGTTTTCTTAAACAAAGTTGATCAGGTTGATGACAAAGAATTGATTGATTTAGTTGAAGAAGAAGTGCGCGAACTTTTAAAAAAATACGAATTCCCTGGTGACGAAATTCCTTTTGTTAAAGGCTCAGCCCTAAAAGCACTGGAAGCGTCAACAGCCGGCAACAAAGAAGATCCCAACTATAAAACGATTTTGGAATTAATGGATAAACTTGATACATATATTCCAGAACCTAAACGTGAAATAGATAAACCATTTTTAATGCCAGTTGAAGATATTTTCTCAATTGAAGGCAGAGGCACGGTTGTCACTGGCAGAATTGAAAGGGGCCAAGTTAATTTGAATGATGAAGTGGAAATTGTGGGCTTAAAAGAAACACAAAAAACAGTGGTTACCGGCATTGAAATGTTTAATAAATCTCTTGATAAAGGAATGGCGGGCGATAATGCAGGAATTTTACTTCGCAGCACTAAAAAAGAAGATGTCATGCGCGGGCAAGTTATTGCGAAACCCGGTTCAGTTACCCCGCACACTGAATTTGATGCGGAAGTCTATGTTCTTTCCAAAGAAGAAGGCGGCCGCCATACGCCATTTATGAAAGGTTACAAACCACAATTTTATATTAGAACAACTGATGTAACAGGAGAAATTGAATTACCCGAAGGAACGGAAATGGTTATGCCGGGTGATACTGTAAATTTAAAAATTAAACTTATTGCTCCAGTTGCTTTAGAGGAAAAACAAAGATTTGCTATTCGCGAAGGCGGACATACAGTCGGTGCTGGTGTTGTATTGAAGATAAATAAATAAAATTTGAAAAGAAAAAGTCATCCCGAATCCTCCGATGCAATCGGAGGTGAGGGATCCCGTATATTTCAGATTTACTTTATTAAAATGAAAGTTTTATCTGGAAACCAGGGATCCCTCGCTTCGCTCGGGATGAAAACAAATATGGACGAACAAAAACAAAGAGTAAGAATCAAAGTTCGCGCTTATGACCATAAAGTCATTGACCAGTCAGTCAGGACCATTATTGATAATGTGAAAAAAACTGGGGTGGAAGTGCGCGGACCCATTCCTTTGCCAACGGAAATTAAAAAATACACTGTCAATCGTTCTACTTTTGTACATAAAGACGCGCGCGAACAATTTGAAATGCGCGTCCATAAAAGATTGATTGACATTTTTAATCCAACCGCTAAAACCATTGACCAATTGTCAAATTTAAATTTGCCAAGCGGAGTAGATGTGGAAATTAAAATGTAATCTCCCGAATTACTCGGGGTATAATAATTTAACATTTTAAGAAACGCCAATGAAGTTCTCTTTAAAGATTACTGTTGGCTAATACTTATAATGTTTTAAGAGACAAAATTCAGTTTTAATAATCATAAAATCTAGAATAAAAATTATATGATTTTTAAAGCTGGTTTTTGTTATCACAGAACCAGTTTATTTTTTTATGAACTTTATTCTTGGCCAAAAAATAGAAATGTCGCAAATGTTTGATAAGGAAGGCAATGTGATTCCAGTCACTAAAATTCAAACTGGGTCTTGCAAAATTACACAGATAAAAAATAAAGAAATGGATGGCTATGAAGCTGTTCAGCTTGGATTTGGACAAAAGAAAAATTTAAATAAAGCACTTAAAGGACATTTAAAAGATTTGCCAAATTTTTATTATCTAAAAGAATTTAGAATCAGTGAGAGTGATAATAAGAAAATAAAACGAGGCGACGAAATAACAATTAACAATTTTAAGGAAGGCGAAAAAGTAACTATTACAGGTATTTCCAAGGGAAAAGGTTTTCAAGGAGTTGTGCGTCGTCATGGTTTTCATGGCCATCCAAGTTCTCATGGCCACAAAGACCAAGAAAGAATGCCCGGGTCAATTGGTTCCAAAAGAACTGGTTCGGTTGCCAAAGGCAAAAGAATGGCCGGGCATATGGGGACGGAACAAATCACTGTAAAAAATTTAGAAATTATGAAAGTTGATTTAGAAAATAATATTTTATATTTAAAAGGCGCCGTGCCAGGGAAAAGAGGAAGTTTGGTGAAAATTAGAGGGGTAGGAGAGTTACAACTAAAACACGCTGATAATACTGATAAAATAGAAACAGATATATGACGACTAATTTAAAAGCCAATGTCTACAACCAAAATGGAGACAAAATAAATCAGTTGGATTTAAATCCAAAAATTTTTGGTTTGGTTCCTAAAGAATCTGTTATTCATCAAGCGACATTAGCACAAATGGCAAATTCTCGTTATGCAATTGCGCATACTAAATTAAAAAGCGAAGTCAGGGGCGGAGGCAAAAAACCTTGGCAGCAAAAAGGCACCGGCAGGGCAAGGCATGGATCCACGCGCTCTCCGTTATGGGTTGGTGGCGGAGTTATTTTTGGACCAAGAAATATTAAAAATTTTAGTCAAAAAATTAATAAAAAAATGAAAACCAAAGCTTTGTTTATGTGTCTTTCAGATAAAATGCAAAATAATTTATTAACAATTTTGGACAATCTCAAATTAGAAAAAGGAAAGACAAAAGAAATTGTTGGAGTGATAAAAAATTTAAAAGATGTTTTAGAAATTAAGAAATTAAGAAACAAAAAAATAAAGGGAAAAGAAAATATAGAAAATACAAAAATTGATGCTAAAGAAAAAAAAGAAAATAAATTTAACATTAAAAAATATAAATTATCTCTCTTGATTATCTTGCCAAAATCTGATGGGCTGATCTTTAATGCCGGCAGAAATCTTACGGGAATAAAAATTACCACGGCAGAAAGTTTAAATGTTTTGGATTTGTTAAAGTATGAGAAAATTATTTTATTAGAAGAATGTTTAGCGATAATTGAGAAAAAACATAAGAAGAATCTCAATTTCCAAGATACAATTTCCAAATAAAATTCAAATTCCAAAATTCAAATATTAATTAATAAAATTATTGAAAATTGTGATTTGAGATTTGGAATTTATTTGGTTAATGTTTGCCACTGGCAAACATTAACTTGGAAATTGTGATTTGGAAATTCCATTTTTTTATGAGTATTTTTTCAAGAAAACCTAAAACAGAAGATAAAAAAGTGGATAAAGCCATGCCTATTAAAATTGCAGAAAAAGAAATTAAAAAAGATAAAATTCTAAATAAAAATTATAAAGAAACTTATAAACATTTAATAAAGCCGATCACCACAGAGAAATCATCTTTGCTTAATTCTTTAAACCAATATATTTTTGAAGTCGCGCCAAAATCCAACAAATCAGAGATCAAAAAAGCGATTGAAAATTTATATGGTGTAAAACCAATAAAAATAAATATTATCAAAAAATTAGGCAAAAAAATCCGCCAAGGCCGCAATTTTGGCAAAATGAAAAATTGGAAAAAAGCAGTCGTGATCTTAAAAGCAGAAGACAAGATAGAGGTGTATAAAGGAACATAATTTATGCCTTTAAAATTCTACAAACCCACAACTTCTGGGAGACGGCACACATCGGTGTTGGATTTTTCTGATTTGACAAAAAAGAAAAGGGAAAAAAAATTGGTGGTGGCACTAAAAAAATTTTCTGGTCGCAATAATCAGGGTAAAATAACAGTCAGACATAGAGGTGGCGGCGCAAAAAAAATTTATCGCATCATTGATTTTAAACAGCAAAAATATGATCAACCAGCTACAGTCAATGCCCTGGAATATGATCCAAACAGAAATGCGCATATTGCTTTGATTGAATATCCTGACCATATTAAATCATATATTTTAGCAGCTGATGGTTTAAAAATCGGCGACACAGTTGTTTCATCTTCAAATAAAATAGAAACAAAAATGGGCAACAGAATGCCATTGGAATTTATTCCTCAAGGACAAAATATTCATAATATAGAATTAGAACCAAAAAAAGGCGGAAAAATAGGAAGAAGTGCTGGCGCTTTGGTAATTCTACAAAACGTGGAAGGAGATTATGCCCAATTAAAAATGCCTTCTGGCGAAATTCGTTTAGTAAAAAAGCAATGCGCTGCTTCTATTGGACAAGTATCTAATTTAGATGCTAAATTAGTGAGAATTGGAAAAGCGGGCCGCAAAAGACATATGGGTATTAAGCCAACTGTCCGTGGCAAAGTAATGAATCCAGTTGACCATCCGCATGGCGGCGGCGAAGGTAAACATCCAATTGGTATGAAATATCCAAAAACTTTGTGGGGCAAGCACGCACTTGGAGTGAAAACAAGGAAAAAAAAATGGACAGATAAACTTATCATTAAGCGCAGAAAATAGATTTTACCCAATAAATTACAATAACCAATTTCCAATTTCCAAATAAATTTCAAATAACAAATTCCAAAATCATACATAAATTATATTATATTTTTTGGTGATTAGAATTTGTAATTTGTTTGGAGCTTGGAATTTGGTGCTTGGAATTTTAATATTATATGTCACGCAGTTTAAAAAAGGGTCCATACATTGATGAGAGACTGATAAAAAAACTCAGTAAGCTTAAAATTGGCGATAAAACAGTCATTAACACTTGGTCAAGAAACGCTGTTATTACTCCGCAAATGGTTGGCTTTACCTTTGGGGTTCATAATGGAAAAAAACATCTGCCTGTTTATGTGATTGAAAATATGGTTGGCCATAAATTAGGTGAATTTTCTCCCACAAGAAAATTTATTAAACACGGCGGCAGAATGCAAAAAGACTTAGATAAAAGCACAACGGCCGCATCTGGCCTGGCTCCAGCTACAGAGACACCAGCTAAAAAATAATATATGATTATAGCAAAACTTAATAATTTAAGAATCGCTCCAAGAAAAACGCGTCTTCTCGTTGAACTATTGCGCGGTTTAGACGTAGCGGTCGCCGAAAATCAATTGCGCAATATGAATAGAAAACCAGCCGGGCCCATTTTTAAATTATTAAAAAGTGCCATTGCAAATGCAGAAAATAATTTTAAGTTAAAAAAAGATAATTTATTTATTAAAGAAATTTTTGTAGACGAAGGAGTTCCTTTAAAAAGATGGATGCCGAAAGCTTATGGTCGCGCCACACAAATTCTAAAAAAAAGTTCTCACATCACTATCAAACTTGAAGAAAAAATTAAATCATTAAAAATTGAAGAAAAAATTAAAGGAAAAGACGACAAAAAAGATGTTAAAATAGTTAGCTCTCTCAACGAAATTAAACAGGAACGCAAACACAAAAAAATAACAGAACAGGATACGAGAGAAGAACAAACGGAACATGAACCATCTAAAAAAGATATTAAGGACTTAAGCTTAAAAAACGCTGGCAGCAAAAAATTAGAAACGCGTGCTGATAAAAAAGGAGAAAGAAAAATTGGCAAATTCAAAAAATTATTTCAACGAAAAGCAATATAATAGACAGAAAATCCCAAGTTCCAATTTCCAAGTTCCAAATAAAATTTCAATCCTGAATTAAGCCTATCCTGGTGACAGGCCAGGATTCAGGACAAAATTCAAATATCAATAATTTAAAGAATTAATTGAAGATTGTAATTTGAGATTTGGATTTTTTTTGGAAATTGTATCTTGGAAATTGGAAATTGATATATATTATGGGTCATAAAGTTTCACCAAAAATATTCAGAATGGGCTTAAGCGAAGACTGGGATTCGCGCTGGTTTAATCGTGGAAAAATTTATCAGCAATATCTAAAAGAAGATACGGCTGTCAGAAAATACCTAAATCAAAAGCTTAGGGATTCCGGCCTGGAAAAAATAATTATTGAACGTTCGCCAGATAATCTGATTATTACGATTAATTCTTCTAAGCCGGGAATGATTATTGGCCGGGGCGGCGGTAGCGTGGAAGAAATTAAAAAATATATTCAAAAAAAGATTGCAAAAAATAATAATAGTAAAATAAAATTACAGATTAATATTAAAGAAATAAACCGGCCTCAACTCTCTGCTCCGATTGTTGCCCAAAATATCGCGCTGGACCTTGAAAAAAGAATCCCTTTCCGACGCTCAATGAAAAGAAATATTGAATCAATTATGAAAGCTGGCGCCCTTGGTGTGAAAATCATTTGCTCAGGTCGTTTAGATGGGGCGGAAATAGCAAGGTGTGAAACATTAGTTCATGGCAAAATTCCATTGCACACAATTAGAGCTGATGTGGATCATGGTTTGGCTACAGCTTTCACTACTTATGGCACGGTTGGAATTAAGGTTTGGATTTATAAAGGTGAAGTGTTTAAATCTTAAATAGATGTCATCCCGAGCGGAGCAAGGGATCCGGTGGAAATAAATTGAGTTTAGTATCACGAGATCCTTCACTCCCTTCGGGAGTTCAGGATGACAGCGCCTTTGAATATATGCTTTCTCCTAAAAAAGTAAAACACAGAAAATGGCATAAATCGGCTGGCACATCCGGTCGTCTTGCTTCGCGTTCAAACAAAATTAATTTTGGCTCATTTGGTTTGAAAGCCATGTCTAATGGCTGGGTTACTGCAAGACAGATTGAAGCAGGGAGACGCGTTATGGTGCGCTATATCAGAAAAGGCGGCAAAATTTGGATCAGAGTTTTTCCAGATAAACCTGTAACAATTAAAGGTTCAGAAACACCTATGGGCAAAGGTAAGGGCGCTGTGGATCATTATGTATGTGATATTAAACCAGGAACAATTTTAATTGAAATTGATGGTATTCCAGAAGTCCAAGCTAAGGAGGCTCTAAAAATGGCTGGCTATAAATTTTCAGTTAAAACAAGGGTGACAAAAAAATGACAAAAAAGTATTTACTTTTTTACTTATGAAAATAAAAGAACTAAAACTCAAATCTGACAATGAACTTAAAACTTTACTCGCTGAATCAAGAAATAATTGGCGCGAGATGCGCTTTAAGGTGGCCCAAAGACAATTAAAAAAAGTCAGTGACATTAAAGCTGTTAAAAAAACAATAGCACAGATATTAACAATTCTTAAACAAAGAAAAAACAGCTGGGCTTGATTTTAAAACCAGAAGCCTAGCCTGCATTCAAATTATATGAATGAAAAACAAAATAAAAAAATAATCAAAACCTTTACAGGAATAGTTGTTTCTGATAAAATGGACAAAACCATTGTGGTTAAAGTTGAAAGAACAAAAATCAATCCGCGCTATCACAAAAGATATAAAGTTTTTAAAAAATATAAAGTTCATGATGAAATGAAAAAATATAGATTGGGTGATAAAGTAGATTTCGTTGAATGTCGACCAATATCAAAGGGAAAAAGATGGAAAGTAAACTCTTGAAAATGTCATCCCGAGCGAAGCGAGTGATCCAGTGGTAATAAATTGAGTTTAGTATCATGGGATCCTTCACCCCGACAACGCTTCGCTTGTCGAGGTGATGGATGACATTCTTTTAAACTTATGCTTCAACTGCGTTCAATGCTTAATTCAGCTGATAATACTGGTGCCAAAAAGCTTCAGCTGATTCATATTGTCGGCAGTCACGGCCAACGTTATGCCAGACTTGGTGAAATTATTGTCTGCACCATTAAAGAAGCTGTTCCTCATTCGCAAGTTAAAAAAGGTGATGTGGTTAAAGCTGTTATTGTCCGCACCAAAAAAGAATTCCGCCGGTCATCTGGAATCTATATCCGTTTTGACGATAATGCCGCTGTTATTGTTGACCCCAAAACAAAAGATCCCAAAGGCACACGTATTTTGGGTCCAGTGGCAAGAGAACTGCGCGCTAAAGGTTTTATGAAAATAATTTCTCTGGCGCCAGAAGTTTTGTAAAGAAGACCAATCAATTCTAATTTTATGAAAGTTAAAAAAAACGACCAAGTAAAAATTATGAAAGGTAAAGATGCGGGCAAAACTGGCAAAATTTTGCAAGTGATTAAAAAAAAATCTGAAAAAATTAAAGTGGTGGTTGAGGGATTAAATTTAAGATACAAACATTTAAAACCCCGGCGAGGAAATGAAAAAGGCCAACGCATTATGTTCCCAGCACCTATGGATATTTCAAATGTAAAAATTATTTGTCCCAAATGCGGTAAAACAACTAAAATAGGTTATAAAATTTTTGAAAATAAAAATGAATTAACAAAAGAAAAAAAACAGAGAATTTGTAAAAAGTGTTTGGCAGTAATTTAAAAAATATGAATAGATTAAAGAAAAAATACTTAGAAGAAGTTATGTCTGCAATGCAGGCAGAGTTTGGTTATAAAAATAAAATGGCTGTGCCTAAATTACTCAAAGCCACCATTAATGTCGGAATTTCTGCCAGCAAAAAAGATGACAAATACCAAGATTTAGTTGTTAAAACTTTAACAAGAATTTCGGGGCAAAAACCAGTTTTAACTTTAGCACGCAAAGCAATTTCTGCCTTTAAGATAAGGGAAGGAAATGTTGTTGGAGCAAAAGTCACTTTGCGCGGCGATCGAATGTATGATTTTGTAGATAAATTGATTAATATCACACTCCCGCGCGTGCGCGATTTTCGTGGTTTGAAACCAAACATAATTGATAAAACAGGTAACTTAAATCTGGGTTTTAAAGAGCACATTGCTTTTGCAGAGATTGATTCTTCTGAAATTGAAATACTGCATGGTCTTGAAGTAGCAATCACTACTTCTGCTAAAAATCAAAAAGTCGGTTATCAATTATTTAAATTATTAGGATTTCCATTTCAGAAAAACGCGTAATATGGCTACCGAAGCTCAAATTGCTAAATCTAAGAAAAAACCAAAATTTTCCACCCGCTTAGTGAGACGTTGTTGGCGTTGTGGTCGCCATCACGGCTTTATCAGGGATTTTGGTATCTGCCGTATTTGTTTTCGTGAATTAGCTAATAAAGGACAAATGCCAGGTATTAAGAAATCATCCTGGTAACAAATTTACATTAATTATGCATACAGATCCGATTGCAGACATGTTAACAAGAATCAGAAACGCCCAGCGAGTAAAAAAAACTGAGGTGGTTTTGCCTTATTCTAATTTTAAATTTAATTTAGCAAAAGTTTTATCAGCTCATAATTGGGTAGGGGGGGTGAAAATTATAGAGCCAGACGCAGGAATTAAAAAAAATCAGGATATAGCTAAATTCAGACAAATTAAAATTGAATTACTCTATGAAAATAATACACCCAAAATTACAACTTTAAATAGAGTTTCAAAGCCTGGCCAGCGAGTTTATGCCACACATAAAAATTTACCTGTTGTGCGCAACAATTTCGGCTTAGCTATAATCTCCACGCCAAAAGGAATCTTAACTAATAAAGAAGCAAAAAAAGCAGGCGTAGGCGGAGAAATAATTTGCGAAATATACTAACTAAATTTGCTCATTATTATATGTCCAGAATAGGCAAAAAAATTATAAATATTCCAGAAAAAGTTGAAATTCAAATCAATGACGGTTTAATTATGGTTAAAGGGCCCAAAGGAGAATTAAAGCAAAAATTACCAGCTGAAATTTCCCTTACCATGGATAAAAGTCAAGCAACTATTAATCCAAAAGATGCGTCTGATAAAAAACAGAAAGCTCTTTGGGGCACCTGGCGCCAATTAATTAACAATATGATCCTTGGCGTTACTGAAGGATTTGAAAAAAAATTAGAAATCAACGGAGTGGGTTATAAAGCTGAAATTAAAAATAATATCCTTGTTTTAAACATTGGTTATTCTCATCCTGTTAATTTTCCTATACCCACAAACATTAAAATCATTGTTGATAAAAACATTATTACAGTCAGCGGATTTGATAAATATTTAGTTGGAGAAACAGCCGCTGCCATTAGAAAAACAAGAAAACCAGAACCTTATAAAGGTAAAGGTATAAAATATCTTGAAGAAATAATTCGCCGCAAGGCTGGCAAACAAGTCAAGAGTGCAACGGCAAAATAATAAAATAAACAGGAAAAAATATCTTAAATTATGAATAAAGAAAAAATTAAACAACTAAAACGTGTGAGAAGGCATAAAAGAACTAGAGCCAAAATTTTTGGCACCAAAAAAATTCCTCGTTTATCTGTTTATAAAAGCTTAAATCATATTTATGCGCAGCTAATTGACGATGAAGCTGGCAAAACTTTAGTTAGTAGCGATGATAAAAAAATAGAAAAAATAAAACACAAAAATGAAAAAGAAAGTCTAAAAGCAAAAATACTCGTTGCTTACTTGGTAGGAAAAAATTTAGCAGAAAAAGCTTTAGAAAATAAAATCAATGTTTGCGTTTTTGATAAAAGTCATTACAAATATCATGGCCGCATCAAAGCCTTGGCCCTTGGTGCAAGAGATACTGGATTAAAATTTTAATAAAATTAAAAAATATGTCTAAAAACAATAATCATAATCATAAAAAAGAAAAACCAGAATTTGAACAAAAAATGGTTGACTTGGCACGTGTTACTCGCGTTACCAAGGGTGGAAAACAAATGAATTTTCGCGCCCTTATGGTTATTGGCGATAAAAAGGGGAGAGTTGGCTATGGCCTTGCTAAAGGCAAGGATGTCACTTTGGCAATTTCCAAAGCTGTAGAACAAGCAAAGAAAAAAATGGAAAAAATAAACTTACACAATGGCACAATTCCTCATAGCATTAAAGAAAAATATAAAGCGGCTAAAATTTTATTAAAACCAGCTCCCGAGGGCACGGGTGTTAAAGCTGGCGGACCTATGCGCGTGGTCTTAGATCTGGCTGGTATAGAAAATATTGTTGGCAAAATGATGGGTTCAAAAAATAAAATTAATAATGTGAAATGCACATATAATGCGCTATTAAAGTTAAAAACAAAATAATTATGTCATTTTCTTTATCAACAATCCATCCTGCTCCTGGCTCTAAAAAGAAAAAAAAAGACATTGGCCGTGGCGGTAAACGCGGCACATATTCTGGACGGGGCTCAAAAGGCCAAAAAGCACGCTCTGGCGGCCGTCATAAACTCAAAAGATTGGGTTTGCGCCGTTTGATGCAGGAAACGCCAAAATTGCGCGGTTTTAAATCAAGGCAGACAAAGCCAGCTGTTTTAAATTTGGATATTTTAAATCAAAAATTTACTGACGGAAATAAAATCACGCCAGATGTTTTATTAGAGAAAAAAATATTGAAAAATATTAAAAACGGAGTTAAAATTCTAGGTAATGGGGAATTAACAATTAAATTAGAAATTGCTAATTGCCAAATTTCCAAAAACGCGAAAGAAAAAATAGAAAAAGCTGGAGGAAAAATATTATGAAATTCATTGATAAAATCCACCAAATCTGGAAAGACCATGATCTTAGAAGATCAATACTTTTTGTTTTGGGGCTCTTAATAATTTTTAGAATTGCCGCGCATATTCCTCTGCCAGGCGTTGATTCCAATGCCCTCAGACAATTTTTTAATTCCAATGCGATTTTAGGTTTATTAAACATTTTTTCTGGCGGCGGGATGACTAATTTTTCTTTGGTCGCCCTTGGTGTTTCGCCATACATCACTGCTTCAATTATTATCCAACTTTTAACAATGATAATTCCATCATTAGAAGAAATAAGCAAGGAAGGGGAAAGGGGGCAAAGAAGATTAAACCAATATATGCGCCTTTTAACATTGCCTTTGGCAGTACTCCAAAGTTATGCCATGATTAAATTACTGCAGCAATCCCAGCGCGGAATTATCAGCGCTATGACAGCTGGCGAATATATTTCCACTATTTTAGTTTTAACAGCAGGCACAATATTTTTAATGTGGCTTGGCGAACTTATTTCTGAAAAAAAAGTTGGCAACGGTGTTTCTCTAATAATTTTCGCTGGCATTGTCTCAGCTATTCCCTCAACTATTCAACATACATTAGCCACTTTTACACCGGATCAAATTATTTCTATTTTGGCGTTTTTAGTTTTAATTATCGTAACGGTCGCTGGCGTGGTTATTATTACCGAAGGCCAACGCAATGTGCCAGTGTCTTATGCCAAGCGCGTGCGCGGCAATAAAATGTATGGCGGCTATGACACCCATTTGCCTCTCAAGGTTAATCAAGCTGGCATGATTCCAATTATTTTTGCCATCTCCATTATTATGTTTCCAACTTTGGTTTCCCAATTATTTTTACGTGCCAATTCAGTCACCATTAAAAACATTGCTCAGTTTATTATCAGCACTTTTCAAAATCAAATCGTCTATGGAATTTTGTATTTCTTTTTAGTTTTTGCTTTTACATATTTTTATACTGCTGTTGTTTTTCATCCACATCAAATTGCAGAAAATTTACAAAAACAAGGCGGTTTTATTCCAGGCATTCGCCCTGGCCACCAGACTACAAATTATTTAGGCCATGTTTCTTCGCGCATTATGCTCGCAGGCGCGCTTTCACTTGGACTAATTGCTGTTTTACCACTGGTTATCAAACCGCTAACAGGCATTACCAATATTGCTGTTTCCGGCGCCTCGCTTTTAATCGTAGTTTCTGTGGTTCTTGAAACCGTGCGCCAAATTGATTCACAGTTAGTGATGAGGGATTATGAGGGATTGTAAAAATGAATGTCATCCTGACGAAAGTCAGAATCCCGTGGGTAATATAATCAAATTGTAGTAACAGGTTACGACCTGTTACTACTTTTTTTGTCAAGAACATGCTAAAATAACCATGTGCATAATTAAAATCATCTAACAATATGCTTGACCAAAATCTCTTAAAACAAAACATCATTAAAGAATTGGGCATTGAATCACTCTCTCGTGAGAAAAAAGCCGGGCTTTTGCAAAGAATGGCTGATATTGTGCAACAGCGATTAACTTTAAATTTAATGGCTAAAATGTCAGAACAAGACCAAACAAATTTTGAAAAAAATTTAAATGAAACTCCAGACAAAGCCCAGGAATTTATCCAAAATATGTTTCCAAATTTAATGGAAATTATTCAGGAAGAAATCATTAAATTAAAACAAGAACTTACTAATCATCTTAAAGAAAATAACACGCTTTAAAAAATATGCATGAGTATCCAAAAAACAGCAGCTTAGGTGATTTGGGCTTTAGTAATGAAGAATTACAAAAATTGCAACGGGCAAAGAAGTTTAGCGGAGAAAAAACCAGATTAAACAAAAAAAATAATAAGCAGGAAGAAATAAATTTAGATCTGCCTGTCAAAAAAAGAAAGAAATCAAGAGTCCAACCTGAATTTAAGAATGAACCAGAAATTGAATTAGAAAATCCAGAAGAAGAAACCAAAACAGAAACAAAAGATTCGCGTTCATTTGAACCAGGCGAAACTGTTTTTTATTTGCCACATTATGACTCTGGTTCAACTCAGACAGATAAAGATGATTGGCTTGAATGCAAAGTAATTGACTGGGATAAAACAAATCAAATTTTAAAAATTGCCAGTACCAATGCAAATTTTTCTATATCCTCTCAAGAGCAATTTAGAGCAATTTTAACAAAGCAAGAATATGAAAATAATTATAACATTAGCGAAATTAAAAAATTAGAACCACCGTCAGAATTACCAATTATACCAACTGAGGAAGCGCCAGAAAATGAGGTTGCTAAATTAAAATCAGAGCCAGCTCCTGAAGACATAGAATTTGAAGATATGAATTCTGAACCAAATTCAGAAGCTAACTTAGAAATGCCAGAAGATGTTATTGAAAAAGAAACAACTATTGATGAAATGTTAGACAATGCCGAAGAAGAAATACAACAAGAAATTGAAAAACGCGGCTGGGCAGATAAATTTATTAAATTAAACCAAACATTAAGTAAACTAAATGTCTATAATTTTTGCACCAAAGTTTTGAAAATGGAAATTAAAAGCAAAACCGCCAAATTTATCTTAAGCCGTGTTAATCTTTCTGCCATAATTACAGCAGGCATTGTCGGCGGCGGTGTAATAGGACTTGGTGGAGCAATTGCCCCAGCTGTTGCTCCTGCATGGATTATAAAACGTGCTTTAACTGCCTCTGGCACCACACTAGCCAGCTATAATATTCTACGCCATAGAGAAGAAAAAAAATCAAGATGGTTCACTAATGAACAAGAAATAGAAAATGAAATTGAAGCTAATGAAAAAAGATTGGATAGTCTAACAGACGATAAGCCAAAAACTTTGAGTAAAAAAATTTATAGCACAATCAATCCAATAAAAAATCTAAAAAAAATATCTCTGTCCAGAAAAATTAATAAATTGGAAGAAAAAAAAGAATATGAGACATTAGAAAAACGCATTGCCAATGATTTAGAGAAAAATAATTTTGAAAAAGCTCTTTTAAGACTTATAGAAATTCAAGGTCAAAGAGAAGCAGATCTTTTAATTGATGGCATTAATCCAACACAAGATGAAACATATCAAAGAATTGAAAATTTAAAAGATAAAATTATTGCAGAAAATAATTTGCAATCGCTGACAGAAAAATTAGAAAAAGAAAAACAAAAAAATTTAGATCAATACAAAAAGCAAGCAACTAAAAAGCAACATTTACAATTAGCTTTTTCCGCTGCCGTTGGCGCTACTGTTGGTTCTCTTTTGTTATGGCATGATGCCAGCCGTGCTGCTGCAATTAGCAAAGTGCATAGTGCAAAGGGATTAACTCAAAAACCAAATTTGACTGATCAAACTTCCAAAATTAGTCAAGCAAAAAATATTACAGAAAAATCAAGTGCCCCAATTTCCAAACAGCCAATAGTTGAATGGCAGCCGCCAAAAATAAGGGAGTTTCAGCCGCTTTATTTAACCCAAATGACAGATGCCACTATTGAACCTGGCAGTGGCGCTGGTGTGATTGATGCTTTAAAATGGCAGCTGCGCGCTATGCCCAAAGCTTTTGGCTACAAAGTAGAAGACGGCAATGTTTGGGATTGGGCAGAAAAGAAAGCTAATAATTTAGCTTTTAATCAAGGATATGGTGATGTTCTAATTAAAACAAATAAACCAATTGCTTATGTTTTGGAATCGGACGGCCATCAAGGTTTTAAAATTATTGAAAGAGATCCATCTTCCGGCAAAATTATTGGTGCGGCAAACAAAATTGATATTTATGAATATAAAAAACCGGCTTTGCCTGCTCAAGAAAAAAATACTGCTATTAAAGCTTCTTTTGAGCCAGCAAATAAATCACCAGATATTCCCCTAGAAAAAACCAATCCGCCAATTAGAGAATCAATTATACCAGAAGAAGAATTACCAACTAAACCAGGTTTAAATTCTGAAGACATAAAAACAGAAATTTCTGAGGTAGAAATAAAACCAGAAATCAAATCAAATATTCCGACAGAACCAATAATTCAGTCAACGCCTGATTTAAATGTTGGTCCAGCAAATGCTGGCCAAGAAATTATTTCTAATTTTCCAGAATCGCCAGTAAAACCAGCTACCACAATTCCTGATGCAAATGTTGATAATGTTCCATTGCCTAAGGGAGCAGCAACCAATATTTCTGACAAAAATATTATTGGCAAAGAAAGCCATGTAGAAAATGTTGAGAAGCCTAGTCCAACTTCAACCGCAGAAACACAACCACCAGAAACTAAAATACCAGTTGATCTAAAAACTGAAAATGCAGCACAAAAATTTATTAAACTTTTAGAAATTAAAAAAATAAAAGCAGAAGATTTAGAAAATGCCAGAAATATTTTTACAGACTATGCCAAAGAAAATTTAGCCATACCCAATGCACAAGCCACTGAAAAAACAGCAAAACTTTTTGGCCAATTTTTCAGTCAATCAGAAGAAACTCTTAAAGAATACCTGGCAGAATCAAATCAAAAAAATGGTTTGAAAAACGCTTTGAATATGTATTTGGAATTGGCAGAAAAACAAGATCTGCCAGAACATTTTGAATCTTGGTTTCCAACAATCAATGAAAATACTGGGGAGATTTTTAATGTTTTAAAACATGGAAAAATCGGCGGCACAATAGAATACTGGCTTGATTCTGATGGCGATGGCCTGGCTGATAAAATTTTTGATACAGAAGAACAGGTAAAAAATTTTTTGACTGAAAAAAAATCTTTGGTTGATTACCACGGCGACATTAACAAAGAGGTGTTAGAAACGAAAACTGGAAAAACGATTAACGCAGAATTTGTCGGCGATTTGGCAAAAAATGCTTACAACGAAAGTAGAAAGATTACTGTTGATTTAGTTTTTAATAAAAGCATCAACAATGTGGAACAATTTTTAAACAGGATTGAAAATCTAACAGGAATTAAACTGTCCGAATCAGAAAAAGTAATTTGGCAAAATATTTATGAACAAGCAATGGCACCAAGTAAAATTAAACCAGTTGATAAGATAAGATGGTTTACGAATAAAATTCATTTAGAGATACAGCGGATGTTAGCCGAGCAATAAAAATTTAAACATGTGTTAGTTCAAGGTTACACCTTGAACCATTTTGTTTCTTTAAAGCATGTTGGTTCAAAGTACAACTTTGAACCAACTAATCAAAACACAAAAAAATATGGGTTTTGTTTTCTATCAAGCTGTGTTAGAATTATGGTATATGACTACTAAAAAAATCTACAAAATTATTCTACTTGGTCCTCAAGCATCTGGCAAAGGCACGCAAGCAGAATTTCTGTCTGAAAAATTAAAAATTCCTACCATTTCAGGTGGGCAACTTTTGCGCCAAGAAGTGCAAACTGGCAGCGAACTTGGCATGCAAATTAAAAAACAAATGGATTCTGGCGGTTTGGTTTCTAATGCCATTACTAATGAACTGATTAAAAAAAGATTGAAACAAAACGATGCGCAACAGGGCTTTATTTTAGATGGCTTTCCTCGAATTAGAATCCAGGCCAAATATCTTGACACCCTAACAGATATTACCAATGTTTTAGTCATAGAAATTTCTGACAATGAAACAATGCGTCGATTGACCGGCCGTCGTACCTGCAAAAAATGCGGCAAAGTTTATCATCTTGAATTTAATCCGCCAAAAAAAGAAAATATTTGCGATGACGATGGAAAAACTCTTGAAATCCGCACTGACGACACGCTGGAAGCAATCAAAGAAAGATTAAAAATTTATCACGAAGAAACAGAAGAAGTGATAGAATATTATGAAAAGCAGAGTATAGCAATTCATATCAATGGAGAACAAAGTATTGAGAAAGTGAAGGAGGAGATATTTAGGAAATTAGAGATTTAATAAAGTCACTTCTTTTTTTGTCATCCCCGCGAAAGCGGGGATCCCAGTGTCTAAGGTTCAATCCATATTCTATGGGATTCTCGCTTTCGCGGGAATGACAACAATAAAATGATCCCTATTAAATCAGAAATTCAAATCCAAACCATGCGCCAAGGCGGAAAAATCTTGGCGCAGATTTTGAATTTAATAATAAAAGAAGCGCGTTCTGGCACTGGTACTAAATATTTGGATTCTATTGCAGAAAAAGAAATTAGGAATGCTGGTGGCTGGCCAGCTTTTAAAGGTTATGGTGGGTTTCCTTCGTCAATTTGTACTTGTTTTAAAGATGAAATTGTGCATGCGCCGGCAATTCCAAATCGCATTTTACAAAATGAGGATTTGTTAACCATTGACATTGGCATGCGTTATCCTAAAAAAAACGGAATGATTGTGGATATGGCAAAAACAATTCCTATTGGAAAAATCACGGCTCAAGAAAAAAAACTTTTGCAAGTGACAAAAGAAGCACTTGATTTGGCTATAAAAAAAATAAAACCAGGCATTCATCTTGGAGTTATTAGCAACGCAATTCAAGAACTGGCGGAAAAAAACAATTTCAATGTAATCAGAGATTTGGTCGGCCATGGAGTTGGAGAAAAATTGCACGAAGAACCAGAAATTCCAAATTTTGGTTCACCAAACAATGGTCCGATTCTAAAATCCTGTATGACTTTGGCAATTGAGCCAATGATTACTATGGGTAATTACGAAATTATTTTAGATAAAAATAAACAAACATATAAAACGAAAGATGGTTTAGCCTGCGCGCATTTTGAACATACGGTTTTAGTAACAGAGAACGGAAGCGAAGTGCTGACAAAATAAATTTATGTGATTAATGCGTAGGGGCAATTCATGAATTGCCCCTACATTTTTTATTGACAAAATTAAAATCTTGTGATAAAATCAAGTATTACTAATAAAAATTCCATTTACAATAAAGAGAAACGCTCTGTTTTTCTCTAATCTTAGACAAATATGACTCAATTAAATTATCCACAAATCATAAAAAATAACTGGCATAGTATTGCCATTACCACTCTTGTCATAGTAGTGCTATCTATGGCATTATCTTTGATCCAGCCATTGCAATACAGAAGCAGAGTGGAATTTTTAATTATCCAAAAACAAAGTTTAACCATGGATGCTTATACAGCTGCCAGAGCTTCAGAGAAATTAGCTTCTAGTCTATCCACAATTATTCGCACCAAATCATTTTTTGATAAAGTAATGGCTGGGAATTTTGGCATAAGACGCAGCGAATTTCCGGATAATGAAAAAGATTTAAGAAAATACTGGCAAAAAAATACTTTGACATCAATTGCGCCAGAATCATCTCTTTTACAAGTTAATGTTTATCATAAAGATAAAAAAGAAGCTAATAAAATTTCTTTGGCTATTGCTTCTATTTTAGTTAATGACGTGAATGAATATTACGGCGGCGGCAGTGATATTATTATTAAAGTGGTAAATGAACCATTGGCTTCTGATTATCCAGTCAGGCCAAATATTATTCTTAATAGTCTTGCTGGTTTAGTTATCGGGGTCGTAATCTCATTAGGTTGGATTGTTTATCAAGAAAATAAAAAAGAAAATTATCAGGAAGACAAAAATATAATTTCGGAAATTAATAATCAAAATTTATACCAAGTAATAAATAATTAATAATTTTCAATCCTTTTATTGTCATTTTCACGAGTTCAAATTTGCCAATGGCAAATTGAACGAAAATCCCATCATCCATGAGATCCTCACTTTCGTGAGGATGACAGGAGAAAAAGGATGACAAATATAAATCATATGAAATCCAAAATCAAATTATTATCATTCGTTCTTGTCTTGCCTGTTTTGGCAATGACTTTGACTATGGCGCCTATTCAAGCACAAAGCAAAATTTATGACTTAAAGGTCTATGAATATAATGATCGTGCTAATTTAAACTGGTCCACTGACGGCCAATATATTGGCGCCATTATTTATGGCGAAACCAATAATTATGGTTCAACTATTGTGAAAAGCGGCACTGCTGACTGGCATAGCTTTGAAATCACTGGTTTAAAGCCAGGCACTATTTATTATTACAAAGCGCAAGCTAAAAATAGAAGCGGAGGAATTGTAGAAGAGTATGCCTCAACATTTACCACCCTTGGTGCAAAACCAGCTTCTCAAGTTTACAAAAGTTTCTTTTATTTAAACTTTAATAATAATTTGTACAGCCAAAACAGCCAATATCCTTATGAAGTTTTAAATCCTAATAATATCAGATTTGTAGAGCCATCAATTTGGAAAGGAGCTCTTCAAATTACTGATAAAAACAGTCATATTATTTATAAAGCAGATCCGATTTTTAACAGCGGCTATGGCACTGTTATGGTTTGGGTGCGCTTGGAAAAATTTAATAAAGATATGACAATTTTTGAAACTTCCAATTCTGCTTATGCTCTTTATTATGATTCTTTAACAGCTGATTCTGGAAAAATAGTAGCACGCGCTGGAAAAGATGGTGTGGCAAGTTATACTATTAAAAACAATGGCACTGGAAAAAATATCTGGCTTCCTGGCGAATGGCATCAAATTACAATGACTTGGAATGGAAAAATGGGCGGCAAAGTTAAATTAAATATTGATGGTGAAAAACGCGCTGAAGCCAATTATACCAAAGGCGGCGGCGCAGCTACTTTTATGGTTGCTAATAATTACATTCATACCCAAAATTTTTCCAATGGTCAAATTGATGAATTTAAACTTTATGATTGGGATATGGATTCTACTTCGGTCAGAAATGAATATAAATGGTTGGCATTAAACCAAAGAAAAGATTTGATTAAAAAACCAGTTGTGGCTGGAGCGCAAATTAGAAATTTCAAAATCGGAACTTTTATTCAAGTGTCGGGTGATGATAAGATTTATTTAATCGGCCGCGATATGGAAAAAATTCATATTGCCAATATGGCTGCGTTTAGACGCTTGGGTAACCCAAATGTTATAGAAGCCACCAATGATGAATTGACGCAATATAAAGATGGTGGTAAGTTTTACGAGTGGTCAAGATTGCCAGATGGTTTATTTGTCAAAAATGGCGGTAATGAAGTTTATTTGATCTGGAATGGCCAGAAAAAATATGTGCCAAATGAAGCCACATTTCTAAAATATGGTAATAAATGGAATGAAATTATCAATATTTCCCAATCTGAATTAGACGAATATGCTGATGGACCGGTGTATCAATAAACCCCTATGGTCCCCTCCTTACTAAGGAGGGGCAAGGGGAGGTTAATTATTTCTTCATACTCCCTTTATTGTCATCCTGACGAAAGTCAGGATCCCAACAATAAAGGGTAATGAGAAAATAATTGGAAAGTAAATTTAAAATTTAAAGTATCCTCATCGGATACTTAAAGGAGGAATCTTGAAAAATATTTTTTTGTTTTTTTTATTTTTGCTGTTGAGTTTTGCTTTGGGCGCTAACGCTCAAACAGAATTCCAGCCAAAAGTTTTTGTTTGTGGAAATTTTTTCTTTCCCAAACACGACACTCCAATCGGAGACAAGAATGTCTCCGGCTTCGTGGATTTTTTGCCCACCAATTTGCCCCGCGTTGTTACCACGGGAAACGATTGGTGGGAGGAAGGGGATAGGTACATCCCAAAAAATTGGCCAATTCCAAATCACGATTTAAACATTGGCCAATGGTTTGGTTGGTATTTGCATAATGCTGACCGAGCCAAATTTGGCTCAAGTCGTCAAATTGATCTTTTTCCAGTGCCTGATTCTATTAAAGCATTTTGGAAAAAACAAAAATCTGACGAAGTGCCTGTTCCCGATACCTTAAAATGGGGTACGATGCTTGATGGCATGACTTTTAGCAGAAGCCAAAATGATATGGTTGTTTGTCCAACAACTGTTTGGCTCGGAATAAACGGTCAAGATCTGGCAATTCACAAATTTCGGCCAGTTAAATTTGATGGCTGGGTTTATCAACTGGGGTTTGTGTTTGACTGCAATAATCATTTTTTTTGGAAATGGAAATTGCCAGAAACACCAACTCCACCACAAAAAGTCGCGCCACCAGAAGAAAGTGCGCCAGTGCCAGAATTATCTCCGCCTCTAAAAGTTTTAGCGCCTCAACCTCATAAAAAAATCTTTGCGGAATTGGCGCTTTGGGGTGGAGTAATTCAATCGCAAATGGATGGTATTGGTAAAACAATTGCCAATCATTTGCAAATGCTTGGCCAAGAATCCTCACTTACTTTTGGCGAGGACAGACAAACTTCTTTTTGGTTAAATTCTACCAGCGAATACTGGCAGGAAAAAAATCTAAATGAAAGTTTGTCGCCAAACTGGTTCACCCAATCTGGATTCCAGTTTTCCATTTCCATTGGACCGCAAAATCGTTTTTATTTGCGGAATGGAGTTTTGAAAACTGGTGTTAACTGGGGTGTGCGGTATGCCTACGAACGAAGCCAGCAATTCCTGCGACCGCGAATCAATCTTGAAAAGTATGCGGTCATTGGCAAATTCGGTTTTCAAACAGAGGCCGATGCACTTTTGTCAATAGATAAAAAATGGCAGGAACAAGTGTATTTTGGCAATGCAGGTATTTTTTACAGTCCAAAATATCGGACAAAATACTGGCTTGGAATAGAGTACACAAAAGTTTCTGCTGGCGAAGGTGAAGGTGCATATTTTTCTTCTGGCACTTTTGCTGTGGCAAAATGGGAAAGTGTCTTTGGAATGGATTGGTTAACTCTAATTGGCAAATACCGTTTTGAACAAACAGAAGTTAATCATATTTATTACAGCGACCCGCCCCATGTTTTGTATGGTTATACGGACAATTTTGAAGGAGTCCGTTGGGGAATTTTTGCAGCAATTGCAATTAAGAGATAAATAATAGTATTGTCATCCCGAGCGGCCTTTTTGGTCGTTATGAGCCGAGGGATCTAAAATTTAGATTCCTCCACTTCGGTCGGAATGACAAAAAATCACAAAACAAGAGAGGTGTTCGCATGAAAATGAATTTATTTTTTTCCATCACGATTTTACTCGTGGCTTTCACATTTTTGGCTGGATGTTCCAAAACCAGTCAAACTATTGTGGGACCGTCTGAAAATCGGCCCACCGCCGGCATTTCCATCCAATTGCTGGACGATGGCAGTCTTGCCAAATCCAGCGGCGATGTGCTGGAAATTGTTGCCTCCTTTACCGGAGGAAAAAAAGAATTGTTGGCCAGTTCGTATACCGTGCCTTATGACGAAAGGCAATGGTTTGTTCTTTACAAAAACGGAACGCCGGTATATAATGTGAGCGTGAATGGCCAACCAGTACCGGCCAGTGCCATTTCCGAGGGAAAAATTTATTTTACATATTTTTTCAATCCCCTTGGAGTTCAATTTGACAATATGACACCGGGTGCAAAACTGACAAAAATTCTAATTTCCTATGTCGGTTTGCCAGGTGACACCAAGGTCCAATTTCGCGGGGATTTCAACGCGTGGACTTGGGTCAATATGAAGAAAACTTCCGACACCACATGGGTGGCACCGGACAGTTCCGTGATTCTCGCCAATCCAGACCTAAACCAAATAACAGTTTTGGCCAATGATAGTGATTGGCGGCTTAAACAGATTTTCGTCAATGGTGTTCGTCTGGAACGCGCTGACATTGAGCGTAATCCAGATAAAACTATTAAGCCGCCGGTGAAGATTTTCTTCACAAAAAATTCTCAAACCGGAGCAATCATCAATCCCGGAAATGAGGATTTATATTCTGTTAATTTTGTAATCAATCCGTAAATTCACATTTCACTTTTTTTCACTAAACAATGGAGGTGCAATTATGCGCACGAACTTTCTTCTTTTTGTCGTCCTGTTTGCGACCATCGTTGCTATGCCAGCATTCGCCGGCGAAAAAATCGCGACAGTCACGCAGAATGGGATTGAGACTTGGAGTTATACATCCAGCGCTCTCGTGGCCCAGAAAGCCACGCCCAACTTGACATTCGTTCCGGCCGACTGGACAACGTCCAACGGCCAGATCGTTGAAATCCGTTTGCCAAACGGAAGTGCCGACCTACCGGTCACACTTCATACTTCCTTTGGCAAAAAAAATAGCGACGGAACCTGGGCAGGTTACGACATGACTTACTGTGCCGACGGCGTTTACCGTCTCGGTGTCCCGTTATCTGCGGGTGCCGACGCGTACTTCAACTTGCAAGTGGACGGAAAGTATCTGTCCGTCACCGATCTACAAGTCCTGGGGGGCGTCTACTATAATTATGAAGCCAAAACGCAAAACGGTTATACCGTTAAGGAGGTTATCGGCTTTCGCCACGTCGGCCCGGGTAAAACCGCTGTGCCCATAGGGGGTGGGCAAGCGACATCTAATTTTAAATAGTTGGCTGATGGCATAAAATCAGCCAATGGCTCAGTTTATTCTGAGCCTTTTTTATTTAAGCAATAATTGCTATAATTAAATCATGGAATTAAAGCAAGAAAAACTCATTTTGTCAGCATTAATAATTCTTATCAGTTTTATAATCGCTATAGTATCACCTCTGTCAGGCTTAGCTGTTTTAACCAGTTTAATAATTTTATATTTTACTCTAAAAAATCCTCTGAACGGAATTTTATTTCTATCATTTTATCTGCCATTTGAGCCATTAGTTTTAAAATTTATCACGGGACCCATAGTAACTTATGCCAAAATCGCAAGCGACGCTTTGGTTGTTTTTATATTTTTATACGCCATAATTCTGAAACTTCTAAATCGCAAAAAAAATCCTTGGCAAAAAAATATTATCCACTATCTAATTCTATTTTTTATTTTAATTTGGGCGATTTCAACTCTATTTAATCAAGTAGATTTCATTATTGCTTTTTCCTCAATCCGTCAACTTTTACGCTATGTTTTAGTTTTTTACACTATTCTAATTCTTGGATGTGAAGAAAAATTTATTAAAAAATTTCTGTACATTTGTTTTGCTGTTTTAATTTTAGAATCATTTATTGGGCTTTTGCAGTTAGTGATGCCACCGAGTTTTAGTCAATTCCTTACGCCTCAAGCCACAAGTGCAACTTATAGCAACACTATTATAGAAACAGGAAGTCTTGGTTGGAACATTATGGAAAGGATTGCTGGCACATTTGGCCGCTATGATAGATTTGGAATTTTTCTCTCCTGCTTTTTAATTATTGCTCTTGGTCTGTACTATATTTTTAAAAGACAAAACAAACGAAATTTTTTACTGCCTCCAGTTTTTCTCTTAGGATTGTTGGCTTTAATTTTTACTTTTTCAAGATTATCCTGGTTAGGATTTTTAATCGGATTATTTTTAATTGGTGCATTATGGCTAAAAAACAAAAAAGTAAAGTTAGGTTTTGCAATTGGAATTTCTCTCTTAATTATTTACCTTGCCTCGTTTTTAATTCTGACTGGCTTTAAAATTTCTTCTTACGAAGAAACGCAATCAAAATTAAATTTAACGACAAGAATTCTGCAAACTTTTTCATATTATGAATGGGAAAATAGTTATTATGGTTTTGGCAGAATTTTTTTCTGGATTAACACACCAAAAATTGTTGTTGCTTCCAGTCCGATAATTGGCGTTGGTCCAGGACTTTATGGCTCTGGCACAGCTTCAATATTTCAAAATCGTCAGGTTTATAACCGTCTCGGGTTGCCTTTTGGCATTCAAGACAGAATGGGACAAATTGACAATAATTGGTTTTCTATTTGGGGCGAATATGGAACTTTAGATCTATTTATATTTTTAATAATTTTTATTACTTTATTTTTGCAAACTAAAAAAATATATTTAAATAAAAATACCAAACCATTATTAAAAGGATTAACACTTGGTTTTATGGCTTTATGCATTGTTTATCCTTTACAATCATTTTTCGGTCCATATTTTGAAATCAGAACTATTTCTTTTTATTTCTGGACTGTCGCTGGTTTAATCATAGTCCATAAAAAATATGCCTAATAATTTTTGTCATCCCGAGCGAAGCGCAGCGGAGTCGAGGGATCTTTTGGATTAATTCTCTTTCAAAAGTTTAAAAAAAGATTCCTCCACTTCTCCCTCACTGTTAGCGGTGAGGGATTCGGTCGGAATGACAAAAATGGTTTTATTTTATGCAAACTTGCCCCAAACCAATTGATGCTATTATTGCAATCACTTACAGATGCAATGCAAAATGTAAGATGTGTAATATCTGGCAAATTCAAGACCACACAGAAATTTCTGCTGATCAATATTTAAAATTGCCTGCTTCATTAAAAGATATCAACATTTCTGGCGGTGAGCCATTTTTAAGAAGTGATTTAATAGAAATTATAAAAAATATTAAAACAACTTGTCCTAACGCCAAGTTAATTATTTCCACTAACGGTATTGCCACTGATTTAATAAAACAAAAAATGATTGAGATTATAAAAATTGAGTCTAATATTGGCATAGCGGTGTCGCTTGACGGCATTGGTAAAATTCATGATCAAATCCGCGGCATTGATGGCGCTTATGAAAAAGTTTTAGCCACAATCGCAGAACTAAAAAAAATAAAAGTCAAACAAATTAAATTTGCTTTTACTTTAACTAATGATAATCTAACTGAAATGACTAAAGTTTATGATTTAGCGCAGAAATTAAAAATTGATTTTACTCTCTCATCTATGCAAAGTTCTGATGTTTATTTTGGCAACAAAGAAAATCAATTAAACCACGACTCAAACCAATTAAAAGAAAAATTTAATTATCTTATCACAAATCAGATTAAAAAATGGTCTATAAAACAATGGGTGCGTGCTTACTTTACTTTTGGTTTATATCAATTTATTTTAGGCCAGGGCAGACTTTTACCTTCTGAAGCAGGGCAAACACATTTTTTTCTTGACCCAAAAGGAATTATCTATCCATCAGTAGTTGACAGTGCACCAATTGGCAACATAAATTCGGTTGCAAAATTTGAACAAATTTGGTGTTCAACACAAAATCAAAATTTGAGGCAACAATTAAAAAATGGCTTAGCAAAATCTTCCTGGATGATCTGCACTGCACGGACAGCGATTAAAAAACACCCATTAAAAGTAGGGTGGTGGGTAATAAAAAATATAACATCTTCTCTTTTGTCATTTCCGCGAAAGCGGGAATCCAAAAAACCTGTTTTATAATAATCCACGATTTCTGGATTCGCCACCAATTAAAATGGATATTAGATCGGGAATGACAAAAATGATTAATATGACTATCTTAAATATCAACAAATTTTATTTTAATTATGGTGGCGCCGAGCGCTTCTTCTTTGAATTACAAAAATTATTAGAAGAAAAAGGACACACTGTTATTCCATTTTCCACACGTTCCTCATATAACCTCACCACTCACTTTTGTCATCCTGAGCGCAGTGAGGGAGCAAAGCGACCGAACGAAGTCGAAGGATCTCTTAACCACCAAGGCAATTGCGCATTTGATTATTCTCAATACTTCCTCTCCAAAATCAAAACCGACAAAATTTCTTTTTCTTGGCAAGGACTTAGGACAATCGCCAGATTTTTCTGGTCATTTGAAGCACAAAAAAAACTAAAAAAAATCATTCAAAATGAAAAACCAGATTTAGCAATTTTGCATAATATCTATCACCAAATTTCACCTTCAATTTTGCCATTATTAAAAAAATACAAAATTCCAATTATTTTAATGGCGCACGACTATGGCATTTTATCGCCAAATTACCGAATGTTCAATAAAGGAAAAATTTATGATAAAATCTGCGGTTCAAATTTTCTAAAATGCATTCCAGATCGTTGTGTTGATAATTCATTTTTCAAAAGTTTGATTTGTGGTTTGGAAACCTGGTTTCATCATTCTGTTTTAAATGTTTATAAAAAAAATATTGATTATGTAATTTGCCCTAGCCAATTTATATCTAATATGTTTTTACACGCCAACTGGTTGAACACAAAAATTGTTCACTTGCCATATTTTATTTACCCCTCTGTTCCGCTCCGCAATGCGGAGCGGAACACCTCCCCTTATAAAGGGGAGGACAAATTCGTCCCCTCCTTTATAAGGAGGGGGGAGCCGATAAGCGAAGCGCAGTCGGCTTGGGGAGGTTACATCCTTTATTTCGGCCGCTTGTCAGAAGAAAAAGGGATTGATACACTTATTGAAGCCATGAGAGACTTACCGGAAATAAATTTAAAAATAGTTGGCACCGGCCCGGAAAAAAAGAATTATGGATTAAGAATTATAAATTATAGTTTAAAAAATATTGAAATGTTAGACTATAAAAGTGGTCAGGAATTAAACGAGCTTATTGCCAACGCAAAATTTATTATTGTGCCTTCAATTTGGTATGAAAATTATCCGCTGTCAATTTTAGAAAGTTATAATTTCGGCGTGCCAGCGCTTGTTTCCAATCTTGGCGGTCTGCCAGAAATGATTCCGGAAAAAAATAAACATTTTATTTTTGAGCCTAAAAATATTACTGACTTAAAAAATAAAATTAGTTTCCTCTGGCAAAATGATGATATTATTAAAGAAGCAGGGGAGAGAGTAAAAAATTTTGTTAAAAAAAATAATGATCCAGAAAAATATTATGAAAAAATAATTACTATATATAAAACCTTAAAATAATATGCTTAACATTTTAAAAGCAAGAAAATATTTTATAGTCGGCTTTAATAAAATTAAAAACCACATACAGACGGAATTGTTTCTAAAAACAGGATTCTTTTTGCCTCGACCATTAAAAGTCTACTATTTGATCACTAATAAATGTAACTTTAAGTGCCAGATGTGTCCGCAATGGTCCTGGGGTCTGAGCGAGAACAATAGTGATTATTTGACTACAGAGAAAGTTAAAAACATTATTGATGAAATGGTTAAATTAAAAATCAATGAATTTGGCATCTCTGGCGGCGAACCTTTGATTTTTAAAGACAAAGTTTTAGAACTCTTAAAATATGCCAATTCAAAAAAGATTTATACGCATTTTGTCACTAACGGATATTTTTTAACCAAAGAAATTCTGTCAGCTTATGACAAAATTGGCGGCGGACATATTTCAATTTCCATTGATGGCATTGGTCAAAAACATGATGAATTGCGTGGATTTACAGGAGCATACAATGCAGTTGAAAAATGTTTTAAGTTGTTTAAAGAAAATAAATTTAACAATTTAAATCTAAAAATAAATACCGTCTTGAACAACAATAATCTAGATGAAATTATTGCGATTGTTAATTTGACTATTCAAAATAAAGCTATGATTTTTGTCCAGCCATTTGATCCTTACGCTTACGGCAAAAAAGATTTAAACTATCGCCAAAAAAATTTTTTGCTATGGGTTAAGAATGAAAATTACATTAAACTTAAACAAGTGGTGAACGAATTATTGGATCTCAAAAAAAAATATCCAACCTCTATCTTAAATGACGAAAAAAATATCGCTGCTATTTACGATTATTTCACTGACAAAAATTTTTATAATAGATGCTTTGCCGGTTTGGATCAAATTGCAATTATGCCTCAAGGTCAGATAAGTTTTTGCAAATTTGGCGTCTATGGAGATATTAAAAATAATTCACTAAAAAATTTTCTTAAAAGCATTAAAAGAAGAAAAGTTATCGAAGAAAGCTTGACTTGCCGAGAAGGATGTCTTTTAGGTTGTATGTTCAGACCTACTATAAGATCACTAATTTTTAACGGCTTAAAACAATTTTTGAAATTAAGCAAATAAATTATAAACTTTATGACAAAAATTCTTACTATTGGCACGGCTCTGCAGGATATTACTTTTACCACTTCTGAAGGACAAATTTTAAACACGCCGCAAAATTTAACTGCTCAAAAAGTTTTGGCTTTCGAATTAGGTGCAAAATTTAATATTAAAAAAGCTGATTTTACTTTTGGAGGCGGAGCAGCTAATATAGCAGTAGGGTTGGCAAAATTAGGCCAAAAAACAGCCATTTTAACTTGTCTTGGCAATGACTGCCGGGCAGAAGCCAATATTAAAAATCTTAAAAAATACAAAATAGAAACAAAATATATTATGCATTCAGAAAAAAACACTGCTCTGGCTTTTATTTTAAGCGCGGAAAATTTTAAAAATGAACACACTATATTTATTCATCGCGGAGCAAGCGAAGATTTAAAAATAGATTTTTCAGAACTAACTCAACCAAAAAGTAAAAAAAATCAATTTGATTTAATTTATCTTTCTTCTCTTTCCGGGTTTTATGCTAAAAATAATCTATCTAATATTTTTCGCTACAAAACAAATTTTCCAGAAGTAAAAATTATCTGGAATCCGGGAGGAGAACAAATTAAATTGGGCTTAAACGCGCTCGCTCCCTATCTCAAACAAACAAAAATTCTTATTATCAATAAAGATGAAGCTATGGAATTTTGTTTAAATGAAAAAACATTAGAAAATCCAAATAATCCCAGAATACTACTAAAAATTTTATCATCTTATGCACCAAGCACTATTGTTATTACTGATGGAGAAAACGGCGCTTATGCTTTAGAAAATAATAAAATTTATTATATCCCAAGCAGAAAAGTCACAACCAAAAACACAACTGGCGTAGGCGATGCTTTTGGAATTGGATTTGTTTGGAGCTATCTAATTATGGGATTTAACATAGAAAAATCACTTAATTTGGGCATTAAAAATTCTTTATCAGTTTTAAAGAGTATTGGGGCGCAAGAAGGATTATTAAATCAAACAGAAATTTTATCTTAAATATGTTTTCCTGGAACATCATTGGCCATAAAGCCATTACAACATTTCTGGAAGCGGCCATCAAAAATCATAAACTTTCTCATGCTTATCTTTTTTATGGCATAAGACAGTTGGGCAAAAAAACTTTGGTAAAAAAATTCATCCAATCAATTTTGTGTTATGAACAAAATCCAAAATCTCCACAAATTCCTTGCGATGTCTGTGAACACTGTCTAGAAATCCATAAAAATACGCACTCTGATATTTTCTGGCTTAAAAAAGAAACAGATAAAAAAGAAATCTCAGTGGAACAAATTCGCGAATTACAAAATAATTTGGCGCTTCATTCTTTTTTCAAATCATACAAAATCGGAATTATTGAGGAAGCGGAAAACCTTAATGCTGCTTCTGCCAACGCCCTTTTAAAAACATTGGAAGAACCAAGCCGCAAAGTGATTCTGATTTTGATTGCCAATAAACTAAATCGCCTGCCGCCAACAATTGTTTCGCGTGTGCAAAAGATAAAGTTACTGTCGGTCGCCAACAAGGAAATTTATGATTATCTTGTATCAGTTGGGGAATCGCGCGAAGAAGCAAAAATTTTAGCGCATCTTGCTAATGGTCGCCCGGGCAGAGCTTTGTCTTTTTTAAAAATTCCCGAATTCCTGCCAACTTACACGGCGCAAACAAAAATTTTCTTTTCACTTCTAAACAATTCTAAAAACAACAAAATAAAATTGGCAGAAAAAATTTTGTCTGGCAAAGAAAACATAGCTGACAAAACAAAAGCCATTCTGCCCTGGCTTAATATCTGGCAAATATTAAGCCGCGATTTACTCTTGTCTAAATTGGGCCAAAATGATAAAATTATAAACATAAGAGATAAAGAAAGAATCAGTTTGCTTGGCCAGAAATATCCTTTGGAAAAAATCATCGCTCAGCAAAAACAAATTGAGCAAACAAGAACAATGCTTATGGCAAATGTCAACCCGCGTTTAGTTTTAGAAAACTTGCTTTTTAAGTTTTAATTGCATCCATTGTCATTCTCGCGAAAGCGGGAATCCAAACATTTACAGATATTCACCGGATTTTAATTTTTACAAGGATGACATTAAAAATATGCTCAAAAAAATTTTATTATCCATTGTCCTGATTTTATCACTCACCTCTTTTTCAGGCTGTTCTTTAAGTTTGACAGGTAATAATTCTAACACTAAAAACAGTCTTGGTGTTTTTAAAAGTTATGACTTTGGCGAACGCTGGCAAGCAATTAATCAAATAAAAAACACGAAAAAAAATCTCAATAATTTAAATGTTAGAAAAATAGTTATTGATAATAATGATCATTTAAAAATTTATCTTGCGGCAGAAAATAATGGCATCTGGTATTCGGAAAACGCCGGCGAAGAATGGCAAAATATTTTATCAAAAAGCACGGCTTATGATATGGTTTTAGACCCCAAAAATAGCGGCATAATTTTTGCTTCTTTTGGCAATTCTGTTAATAAAACAATTGACCTAGGAAAAAACTGGCAACAACTTTATTTAGAAACAAGAACGAATGTTTTTATTACGGCTTTGGCTATTGATCCTCATAACAATTTAATACTTTATCTTGGTAGCTCTAATGGTGAAATTTATAAAACAACTGATGGCGGCAAATCTTGGCAACTAATGCAAAAAAATGAAACCAAAGATGTTATTAAAAAAATTTTGGTCAACCCGCTTAACAGTAAAATTATTTATGTTGCCACCGCCGTTTCTGGTATTTATAAAACGACCGACGGAGGCACAACTTGGAAAAATTTAAAAAATAATTATTATGATTTAAAAAATAATGACAACAAAAAACTATTTCCAGGCAGTGAAACATTTTATGATTTAATTTTTGACTTAACGAGGCCAGATGCTCTAATTTTTGCTTCAAAATATGGCTTGATAAAAACCTCTGATGGCGGCGCGAACTGGCAGGGAATTAAATTATTAACGCCACAAGGCAGTTCTGGCGCCCGTATTAATACACTGGCAATTAACCCCAAAGACAATCAGCAAATTTATTATGCCACCAACTCTGTACTTTATAGAACATTTGACGAGGGGACCACTTGGCTCGCTAATTCTTTGCCTTCAAATCGCTTTGCCTCAACTATAACCGTTGATCCTTTTACTCCGAATATAATTTATCTTGGCCTAACCACTCAGGCAAAAAAATGACACCTTGGGTGTCATCCTGACGCCTGCCTGCCGGTGAGACAGCAAAGTCAGGATTCCAACATTTAAATTTTAATCTTTAAATTTTTTATGACCATCCAAGACAAAAAAAACGAATTTGAAAAAATAATTGTTTATCTCAAAGAAGATTTGAATTCTATCAGAACTAATCGCTTGGCGCCTTCTTTGGTTGAAAATATAAAAGCAGAAGTCTATGGCACTAAAATGCCAATCTCACAATTAGGAAGCATCGCTTCGCCAGAACCAAAACAACTTCTAATTGAGCCGTGGGATAAAAATATTCTAAAAGATATAGAGCGGGCGATTGAAACTATGAGTTTGGGGTTATCTGTTAAAAATGAAGGTGATCTCTTGCGTTTGAATATTTCTCCAATGACAGAAGAAACGCGCCAGCAAATCATTAAAAATCTGCATGAAAAAATTGAGAACGGACGAGTAGCACTTCGGGGGCTGCGCGATAAAATTAAAGAAGAAATTATTAAGCAGGAAAAAAACAAAGAAATTTCCGAGGATGAAAAATATGATTTGATTAAAGATCTTGATGAAATGACTAAAGAGTATACAGAAAAAATAAATGAATTGGGTCGGAAAAAAGAAGAGGAAATAATGATGTAACACTTCTTCATTGTCATCCCCGCGAGCTTTAAGTTGCCTAAACGGCAAGTTAAAGCGGGGATCCCAGCGTATATTGATAACATGAGATCCTCGCTTTCGCGAGGATGACAAAAAGAAGATAACAATAAATTATGCTTCTCACTCTCGTTGCTTTTATTTTAATCTTGGGTCTCCTTGTTCTTGTTCATGAACTGGGTCATTTCTTGTCAGCCAAAATTTTTGGGGTTAAGGTGGAAGAATTCGGTTTTGGGCTGCCGCCAAGATTAATTGGAGTGTACAAAACAGAAACCGGCAAAAGAAAAATCATTTGGAGCAAAAAAATATCTGCCAGCGAAAAAACAGACGCCCTGCCGCGTACAATTTATTCCTTGAATTTTATTCCCGTTGGCGGTTTTGTAAAAATCAAAGGCGAAAACGGGGAAGGAAAAAATGAGAGTGACAGTTTGGGTTACAAAAAAATCTGGCAGAGAATGATGATTATGGGAGCAGGCGTTTTTCTTAATGTAGCGCTCTGCACTCTGCTATTAGCCGCGGGATTTATGTTTGGCATTCCTTCTCTCTTAGATGACAGCGCGCTCCAGAACGCCAAATCCGTTAAAGATGAAAAAATTCAAATTATTTCTGTTAATAAAAATTCACCGGCTGAAGAAGTTGGTTTAAAAATAGGAGATGAAATTCTCTCCATCAATGAATTGCCTGTTAAATCAGTAGAATTTTTACAAAATTTTACTAATGATAATAACGGTAGACTGATGGATCTTAAAATTTTAAGAAACAATGAATCAATAATTTATAGAATCACACCGGAAATTTTACCCACTTCTAATGGCAGAGCTGTTTTTGGAATGGGTCTGGCTAAAACCGGCATCATCTCTTATCCTTGGTATAATGCTCTTTGGCAAGGCATCAAAACTACTGGTTATTTATTTTTAGCTATGGTTAGCGCACTTGTTGATTTATTAAAAAATATTATCATGCGCGGCCAAGTTACCGCGGAACTTGCCGGCCCGGTCGGCATCGCGGTTCTTACCGGTCAGGTGGTTAATATGGGATTTTCCTATGTTTTGCAATTTGCCGCTTTGCTCTCTTTAAATTTAGCGCTCATTAATGTTCTGCCTTTGCCAGCGCTTGACGGCGGCCGATTACTCTTTTTAATCATTGAAAGAATTAGGCATAAAGAAATGAATCAAAAAATTGAGGCTCTTGTGCATAATATCGGTTTTGCTCTGCTTATGATTCTTATTGCTCTTGTAACTTACCATGACATAACCCGCTGGGGTGGAAAAATAATTGAAAAAATATTTTAATTTATGTCTACTCTTACTCCGCAATCAAAAAATTTTTCTGACTGGTATAATGAAGTGGTTATTGCTGCTGGCTTGGCAGATTATTCTGACGTTAAGGGCTGTATGATTATAAAGCCCTATGGCTATGCCATTTGGGAAAATATTCAAAAGATAATGGATGAAAAAATTAAAAAATTAGGGGCGGAAAATGTCTACCTGCCGCTTTTTATTCCAGAAAATTATTTTAAAAAAGAAGCCGAGCATATCAAAGGCTTTGCCCCAGAAGTGGCTTGGGTAACAGAAGCAGGCAATAAAAAATTAAAAGAGAAATTAGCTTTAAGGCCAACTTCTGAAACAATAATGTATCGTACATTTGCTAAATGGGTTTCTTCTTACCGCGATTTACCGCTGAAACTTAATCAATGGTGTAATGTAGTGCGTTGGGAAAAACGCACAAGACCGTTTTTGCGCACCACAGAATTTTTATGGCAAGAAGGACACACTTTGCATGCTTCTCAAGACGAAGCAAAGAAAATGGTTGACACTGCCTTGGGGATGTACAAAAAATTTGTTCAAAATTATTTAGCTATTGATGTTCTCTTGGGCTTAAAATCAAATTCAGAAAAATTTGCAGGGGCAGAATTTACCAAATCTATTGAAGGTGTAATGAAAGACGGCAAAGCCTTGCAGATGGGCACTTCGCATGCATTAGGGACTGATTTTGCAAAAACTTTTGAAATAAAATTTTTAGACAAAAATGGAAAAGAGCAAACCCCGTATCCAACAAGCTGGGGAATTTCTACTCGGCTTATTGGTGGCATAATTATGGCGCATGGAGATGACAAAGGTTTGGTTTTACCACCCAATATCGCGCCTATTCAAATTATTATTATTCCGATTTGGAAAACAGATGAAGAAAAAGAAAAAATTCAAAAATATGTGGACAAAATTACCAAAATTTTAAAATCTTTTAAAATAAAAACCGATTTTGATGAAACAAAATCTCCTGGTTGGAAATTTAATGAATATGAACTAAAAGGTGTGCCTTTACGCCTTGAAGTTGGGCCCAGAGACGAAGCAGAACAAAAAGTTATTCTATTTAGACGCGACACTTCAGAAAAAATATCGGTCGGATTTAATGAATTAAAAAATAAAAGCAAAACTTTGTTAAAAGAGATTCAAAATAATTTATTAAAGCAAAGCTCTGAATTTTTGCAGAAAAATATTAAGTGGTATTCTGATTATAAAAAATATGTTGATGACACCAATAAAGAAAACTTCTTTGCTTTAATAAATTGGTGCGGCGATATTAAATGCGAAACAAAAATTAAAATTGATACCAAAGCGACAATTAGAGTTTATGATAAAAAGAAAAAACCAGGACATTGCTTAGTTTGCGGCCAAAAGACAAATGATTTAGTCTATTTAGCCAAAGCGTATTAAATGTTTAAAGTGGTTGTCATTCCCGCGCAAGCGGGAATCCAGGAATCACGGCTTATCACAAAACAAGTTTTCTGGATTCGTCCCCATGAAAATGGGGATCAAGCCGGGAATGACAAAAGAAACCTTTCTCATGTTCTTAAAACTTCTTCTTTCTATTATTCTTACTGCTAATTTTATTCCACTCGCCACTAATCAAGCGCAAGTTTTAGGTTGGCAAAATACAAATAGCACAGAACAAAGAGCGGGGGATAGTTTGGCTACCCAGACACCGCAAAGAATCAATCCAAATAATTTAGGTCCTGTGATTAGCGCTCAATCAGCAGTAGTAGTTGACAAAAACAGTGGACAAATTCTCTGGTCAAAAAATGCTGCTGAAAAAAAATCAATTGCCAGCATCACCAAACTAATGACAGCCATTGTTTTTTTAAACACCAATCCAGATCTAAAATCAGAATTTTATCTCACCCAAAACGACATTGCCGGCGGCAGTAAACTAAATATTTTAATAGGCGAGCATGTTAGTCTGGAAAATTTATTAAATTTGACTTTAGTTAATTCCGATAACAGCGCTGCTTTGGCCATAATCCGCGCTAGCGGCATGACAAAAGATGAATTTGTTAAAAAAATGAATGAGAAAGCAGAAAAAAATAATTTATGGCAAACAAATTTTTCAGATCCCGTGGGTTTAAGTGATAATAATATTTCCACCGCCGAAGAAGTGGCAAAACTTTTAAATTTAGCTCTCAAAAATAATTTAATTCAAAAAATATTAGCACAAAAAAATTACAGTTTTACCAGCTTGTCTGGCAAAACTCACCATGTTAAAAACACTAACGAACTTTTAAATTCTTATCTTAATGTACAAGCTGGCAAAACTGGCTACACTGACAAAGCACGGTATTGTTTCGTTAGTCTTATCAAATTGAAAAATAATGCTGAAATTATTACAGTTGTTCTTGATGCTCAATCTGATCAAGATAGATTTCAAGATACCAAAGTTATGGCAGAGTGGGTAAAAGAAAATTATCAATGGTAAAAATGACATCTTCATGTGTCATCCTGACGAAAGTCAGGAACCCGCAATTAAATTTATGAATAAAATATATCTTATTGCCAATTGGAAAATGCAGCTTAAAAATCAAGAAGCTGTTGATTTAGTATTGGCATTAAAACAAGAATACCAGAATATAAAAATACAAGAAAAAACAGAACTTATTTTATGTCCATCGTTTACTGCTCTGCAAAAAGTAGGGGATGATATTAAAGACAGCCATATCAAACTGGGAGCGCAAAATGTTTTTTATCATGAAAAAGGAGCTTACACTGGAGAAATTTCTCCTTGGCAACTGAAAGAATTGGGCGTTGAATATGTAATCGTTGGCCATTCAGAAAGGCGACAATTCTTATGTGAGACAGATATTGATGTTAATCTAAAAATAAAAACTTGCCTCTCAAATAATTTAACTCCAATTATGTGCATTGGTGAGACTTTTGAAGAAAGAAGATTTGGCAAAACAGCAGTCACTTTAATCAGGCAAATTACCCGCGGTTTGGAAGATGTTAAATTAGAAAATAATCAAAAATTAATTATTGCTTATGAACCAGTCTGGGTTATTGGCAGAGGGCAAGCGGTGGAATCAGAAGAGGCATTGACCGCTGCAAAAATTATTAAAAGATTGCTTTTAGATTTATTTCCTTCTAATCTGATAGAAAAAAATATCAACATAATTTACGGCGGCAGTGTGGATGCAAACAATGTAAAAAATTTTATTATGTCTGGACTTTTAGATGGAGTTTTAGTTGGCGGAGCAAGTTTAGATTTTGAAAAATTTTCTAAAATCATTCAGGCAGTAATTTAAAACTTTGCGTTTTCTTTTTTAAAATTTAAAATTAAAAACCATTATGTTATTCCATCTTAAATTCATGCTTGAAAAAGCACAAAAACAAGGCTATGCTCTTGGCGCTTTTAACATTTGCAATTTAGAAACCGCCATGGCTGTTGTTGGTGCCGCTAAAAATCTTCAATCCCCAGTCATTATCCAAATTTCTGAAACCACAATTGAATACGCTGGTTTAAATAATATTGCGGCTATTGTTAAAACTCTGGCTGAAGATAAAAAAAATAAAATTCCAATTGCTTTACATTTAGATCATGGCAAAAGTTTTGATTCGGTAAAAAAATGCATTGATGTTGGATTTTCTTCAATTCATATTGACGCTTCGCTTTTACCTTTTGAAGATAACTTGGAATTGACAAAAAAAGCAGTTACCTATGCGCATGAAAATAATGTTTTAGCGCAAGGAGAATTAGGAATATTAAAAGGCGTAGAGGACAAAGTGCAAACTCCTGCTGAAATGGCGCCATTTTTAACTGACCCAGACGAAGCACAAAACTTTGTCAAGCAAACAGGGATAGATACGCTCGCAGTTTCCATTGGTAATATGCATGGCATTGAAAAAATTCGTCAAAACAATGTGCCTGATTTAGATTTAGTACTTTTAGAAAAAATCCATAAAAAAATTCCACAAACACCTATTGTTCTTCACGGAGCCTCTGGTGTCGGGCAAGAGCAAATCAAAGCAGCTATTGAAAAGGGGGTCTCTATTATCAATATTGACACGGAACTCCGTCTATCATTTTCCGAAGCTATAAAAAATACTTTTAATCAAGACCCCTTAATCTATGATCCAAGAAAAATTCTTGGACCAGCTATAGATGCAACGCAGAAAGTAGTTGAAGAAAAAATAAAAATGTTTGGCAGTGAAAATAAAATCTGACATTTTCAAAATCATATTTTATAGTTAGGCTTGGTTTTAAAACCAAGCCTAACCCAATCTAAAAAATATGCTGACATTCTTTCTAATTCTAATTATTATAATCTGTCTATATTTTATTATCCGCACTTTGTGGCCTAAACTGCCTCTTTTAGCCAATATCAATATAAGTGAACTGCGGGCGGAAAAACAAGCAGAAATTAAAGCTACACTTTTAGAAAAAAGATTAAAAAGAAATTTTGGCGTCTTAGTGCAGATATTCAAGTCAAAAAAATGGAAAAATTTTCTCTATTTGTTTTACCGATTTTATCAAAAAATTATTACTTTGGAACGTAAATACCGCGAGGAAAAAGTTACAAAAAAAATCATTCAAATGGATTCTTTAGCGCGCGAAGAAAAAATTAAAGAAAAAATTAACGAAGCTGAAGATTTGCTTAAAAACGAAAATTTACCAGAAGCTGAAAAAAAATATTTGGAGGTCATTGCTATTGAACCAAAAAACATCCCCGGTTATCTTGGTTTAGCTAAAATTTATTATTTACAAAACAATTTGGAACATGCCAAAGAAATTTATCATTTTATTCTAAAAATTGATGAGAAAAATGATCGTGCTTTTAGCGGGCTTGGGGCCATTTCACTGCAACTCGGTGAGCTGGAAGATGCAAAAAATAATTATCAAAAATCAACAGAGTTGTCCATTAAAAATCCAGAAAATTTTTTAGATCTTGCGGCTGTAGAATATAAATTAAGCAACCCTGGCCGGGCGCTTACGGCCATTAGGCGCGCTTCTGAAATTGAGCCTCGCAATCCAAAATACCTTGATTTTTTAATTGAAGCTGCTATTATAAACAAGAATAAAATTTTGGCTTTAGATACTTTTAACAAACTAAAATCCATTAATCCAGAAAATCAAAAACTTGGGGAGTTTAAGAAAAAAATTCAGGAGATATAAAAGCCGTTGTAGCTCAGCTGGTAGAGCAACTCCATGGTAAGGAGTAGGTCTCGAGTTCAAATCTCGACAACGGCTATGCTAATATAAAATTGTTCAGAGCGCCCCGATAAATATCGGGGATGTCCCCGGTTCAAATCCGGGCAACGGCTAATTTATTTTATGCTCGTCAAAATAAAAAAAATAATTCCAAAAATAATTGTCAATGTTTTAATAATTATTTTTTGTCTTTTAATTGCCAATATAAATAATATAAATGTCCTAGCAGAAGTAGGGGAGAGCGGGGTAGAAGAGAGCGGCGCCACTGCAACCCACAAAAAATCAATAGCAATTGGTGGCAATGATTCCGCCTTAAATAAAGAATTAGCTCAAAAAAAAGAACGTATCAACCAACTCCAAGAACAAATTAATGAATATCAAAAAAATATCAATTATCAACGCCAGCAATCTCTTTCACTTTCTAATCAGCTCAATATTCTAAGTACGGAAATCAGTAAATTAGAAACAGAAATAGAGTTAAAAAATAATCAGATTGAAACCACTAAAATTGAAATAAAAGAAACAGAAGATAAAATCAAAAATACAGAAAAAAATATTGCCACGCAAAAATCACAACTATCTGAATTTATAAAAACAATGAATCGGCTTGACCAGAAGAATGTCTTGGAAATACTTTTAACCGCCGAATCATTCTCTGATTATTATAATCATTTACATACTTTATCTGTTTTGGAAAATAATACTGGAAAAATTTTATCAGATCTAAAAACATTTCAGGCTAATTTGGAAACCAATAAAGCGCAATTGGAAACAGAAAAAAAATCTTTGGAAAATTTTTTAACTGAATTAGACCAAAAAAAAGAATCATTAGAAGACAGATCTAATGCAAAAAAAATATTACTTAAAGAAAGCCGCAATTCCGAAGCCAAATTTTCATCTTTAGTAACACAACTTAAAGCAGAACAAAGTTCTATTAATAATGAAATTGTTGATTTGGAAAAAAAGCTTAGAAAAAAATTATCCAGCGGTAATAACAAACTTGACACTCTGGGCGACGCTGATTTTATCTGGCCTTCTGTTACTCATATAGTCACTGCTTATTTTCATGATCCAGATTATCCTTTTCGCTATATATTTGAGCACCCAGCCACTGATATCAAATCTCCACAAGGATCGCCTGTCAAAGCCGCCAGTAGTGGATATGTAGGCACAGCAAAAGACGCCGGCATGGGTTATAATTATATTATGTTAATTCATGGCGATGGTTTCTCTACTGTCTATGGACATTTAGTTAAAATTCTAATTAAACCTGACCAATTTGTTAATGCTGGTGACATTATTGGATTATCAGGCGGTATGCCAGGAACACCTGGTGCCGGCAGACTCTCAACCGGCCCGCATTTACATTTTGAAATTCGCAAAAATGGTATACCAGTAAATCCACTGGATTATTTACCATAATATTTTTTAGGAGTTGTCATTCCGAGGAGTCCCGCATTTTGCGGGACGACGAGAAATCCCATGGATTTCCAAATAATGCAAAATAACGATCATGAACAAATTATTACCGACATTTTCTCCCGCTTAAGGGATATTTTTAATTTAAAAGATTTTCAGTTTAAAATTATGCGCCGCCAGATTGATGAGGAGGGGAGAGGAATTTTAAATTTAAAAAAATCATACACCTTGGCGCATACTAATTTAAAAAATAAATCAATCACCATTGATATTTATACCCCGCGTCATAGAAAACCAAAATCCATAAAATCAATTTTAAATATTCTGGCTCATGAAATTGCTCACCATCAAAAACCACCATTTAGACAAATCTGGCATGGGAGAGTTATTGACAGAAGACATTATCCTGCTTTTTACAAGCAAGTTAATAAAAATATAGAAAAAATAAAAAGTGATAAAATTTTAGAGCAGCATTATTCTTAAATTATAAATCACAATTCTTCATTTTTTCAACGGATGAAAATCTTGATGCGTCTTTTCAGCATAATGGTCAGAAGCATGCACATAGCGCGTGGTTGTATCTAATGACTCATGACCTAAGAGAATTTGAATGGCAGCAGGATTAGCGCCAGATTCTGCTAAGTAAGTAGCGAAGCCGTGTCTTAGCGAATGGGCAGAGGTCGGGACATTTATTCTTAAAATTTCCCGATATTTTTTTATTTTCATTTGTAAATAATTAGGCGATATTTTTTTATTTTGTTTAGAAGCATTCAGACCACGGCAGGGGACAAAAAGATACTCAGAATTACTTTTTCTTATTTTAAGATATGCTTCCAAAAACCTAAACGCTCTTGGTGTCAAATAAACAAATCTTTCTTTTTTACCCTTGCCCAAGATAAAAATTTTACCAGAATTATCTATTTGATTCACTTTTAAATTAATTAATTCAGAAATTCTCATCCCAGTAGAAAATAAAACTTCCAGCATAGCACGGTTACGCATGGCCACATATTTATTTTTTTCTAATTCAGTTGGAAATTCAATTAATTTTATCAAATCATTTAACTCTGCCACTTGTGGATGTTTTTTTGTCGTTTTTAAAAGTTTAACAGCTTCTGGCGCCAGAGGACAAAAATAATCCATTTCAATAAGATGTCTTAAATATCCTCTTAGACTTGATAAAATTCTATTAATAGATTGGGCTAATAACTTTTGAGAAGCAGGGGAATGATTAGCAGTTTGTCGATCACGAGAAGTAAGATAGGCTTTAAATCTTTCAATATCTTTTTTATTAAATTTTTCAAAATTCAAATTATTTTCCTTTAAATAATTAGAAAATATTAATAAATCTCGCTCATAATTATAAACAGTTTCATCAGAATAATTATTAGTTTTAAGGTTTAGCAAAAAATCATCTATGTAGAGAAGTGGCATTTCGTTAGTTGACATATTTTGTATATTTAACTGAGTGTAAGGGATATTATACTCAGTTATTGTTATATTTAATATAAGACCTTTTGCGGTCTTCTCTCTTATTTTTATCCCCAACTAAATAAATTATAACACAAAAAAATAAAATACAAAATAATTCTAATGAATTTCATAAATATTTTTGAACTTTACTTATAATATACTCTCCCATTAACGCGCAGATCCAAATATTGCAGATTTTTTGTATTTTTAATCTTTTCTGTCATCACAAAACTTGCTATTTTTAAAGATTGCTCAAAATCAAGATCTATATTAAATAACAAATACCAACTTTCTTTAACAAATAATTTGATATCTTTTGATTCCAAACTTGCAATTTCAAAATGATCAATATTTTGATTTTTAAAATAATTATGAAAAAGCAAATATATTTTTTCTATCGCTACGATTTGTTTTTCATTAAGATACTTTTTGCCAATTATTATGTCAGTGGATGTGCCAGAACTAACTAATGGCAATTCAAAAACACTGACATCAAAAAGTTCTTTTTCTATCACCCCATCTTTATAGACAGCAAAATATTTCTGATCTGTTTTCCAAATCAAAACTGGCTTATTTTTTTTAACATCAATTTTTAAGGTATTAGGCCAGTTAATTTTTATTACTACCTCTTCCAAATCAAATCTGCGACTTAAAGTATTTTTTAAGGTAGTCTTATTCAGAAAAAAAATATTTTGCTCACTAAATAAAACATAACGTTTATAATTAAAAAAATTTTGAATAATATCCTTTGCTTCTGTCTCCTCTCTTTCATTTAAACCAGTGATCACAATTTTTTGGATTTTAAAAAATGAGGAAAAAAATAATGAATGGATAATAAAAATAATTAAAAATAAAACACTAAAAAACAAAATCATTTTTTTAAGAAATGATTTTCTTTTCTGCGTTTTTAAATCTTCTCTTACCTTATATTCTGGCTTATATTGCTTAGTAATAGAATAATCTTTTTTAAGCATAAATATTGGCTAAAATTAGCCGAAAAGAAATGTCCATCTTGACAAATTTTAAAAGTAATATTATACTTAATGCAAAATTATTTCTTACTAAAATAATTCAACAATTCAATTTAAGAGAGACAAAAACAGGAGAGACAAAAATGAAAAAACTTTTTGAACTTGTTCTTGTAAATGCAGAGGATTTAGGAATTACAACAGAATGGAGTTTAAGTGATATTTACCACAAGGCTATTGAAAAAGGACTTAAGCTTTGTGCACCAGAAATAGCTAATGTGTTAGCTGGTATGGATAATAATATTTTGGGGGATAAAGAAATCTGCGTAATGGCAGCATCAACAGGTCAAAAATTTGAGACATTTTTTGTATATAAAAGAAACGGAAAAGTATATATAACCAAAGAAGAAACGCTTTGGACTGATACTTTATTCTGTTTTCATAAGTAAAATTTCTGTCTTATTATTCCCAAACTTCGGTTTGGGGATTTTTATTTTTTAGATTTATTAACTACCCCAGCCCTTCAGGCTACCCCGTTCAATCTGCCACTGGCAGATTTGAACTTGAAAAGGAGAGGACAAAAAATAATTCCTTTATTTCTTAGTTTGTCAATTTCTTTATTACTAATTTCTTTTTTCCTATCCATTCTTTCAAAACTTTCGGCACTTCAACAGAGCCGTCTTTATTTTGGAATTGCTCCAAAATAGCTGGCACAAGCCGTGAGGTGGCCAAACCAGAACCGTTTAGGGTGTGCACAAAATCATTTTTGCCATTGTCGTTTTTGTAACGGATATTCGCCCGTCGCGCTTGATAATCCAAAGCGTTGGAAACAGAAGAAATCTCTTTGTAGGTTTCCATTGACGGAATCCAAACTTCAATATCGCAAGTTTTTGCCATAGCAGAGGCACAATCACCAGCCGCAAGCTGAACTGTTTGAAAATGCAAGCCCAAACTTTCCACTAATTTTTCTGCGTTTTTTACTAATTCATCAAAAGCGGCCCAAGAATCTTCTGGCTTGGTAAATTGAAACATTTCAATTTTATTAAACTGATGACCGCGCACCATGCCCCTTTCTTCTTTTCTGTAACTGCCCGCCTCGCGCCGAAAACAAGCAGAGTAAGCAAAATATTTTTTAGGCATTTTTTTTTCATCTAAAATTTCATCGCGGTGATAATTAAGAAGCATCATTTCTGATGTGGCATTAAGACACAAATTTCCATCCGTTGTAGTAAGGACAGGTCGCGACCTGTCCCTACAATAATCAAACACATTTTCTTTATTTGTCCAAAACAAATCGCCGCGGAATTTCGGCAAATGCCCGGAAGCATAAGCTGATTCTTCGTTTAATAAATATGGCAACAACAAAAATTCATAGCTATTCTTTTTATGAAATTCTATAAAATAATTTAATAATGCCCATTCCAAAAGCGCGCCATCGCCAGTGTAGCACCAAAACCCGCTGCCGCTCATTTTGGCCGCCCGCTCATAATCAATTAGTCCCAGGCTTGTTGCCAACTCCACATGATCTTTAAATTTAAAATCAAATTCAGGTTTTTTGCCGAAAATCTTAATGACTTTATTATTTTCTTTACCGCCAGCCACTACATCATCAGATGGAATATTTGGCAAAACTGATAATTTTTCTTTTAATTCTGCTTCTACGCTGGCTAATTTTTCATCTAAATCTTTTATCCTCTCCCCTACTTCTTTCATTTTCTCAATCACTTCTGGTGTTGGTTTGGTTTTGGAAAATTTATTTCTTTCAGCCTTCAGCTCATCAGCTTTTTGAATCAGTTCACGACGTTTGTCATCTAATTTTATAATTTCATCCAAATCAAAACTCCCTACTTCCATTCTTTTGAGTAAGGCTTTTTCCACTTCCGGTCTTTGATTGCGAATTTTTTGGATGTCTAACATAAGATTTGAATTATGAATTAAGGTTTCACATCATTTTTTACATAAATTAGCCAAAATAATTGTCTCATTTTGTCTGCCTAATTGTATCATTTTAAGACATTTATTTGCAAGACCTGTTCTACTTCTTCTATTTGAAAATGGATTTTATTAATATCGAGCATAGATTTATGAAATTAAAATTATAAAACTTTTTTATCAAAATCAAACATCACTTGGCTTGTAAATGTATTTATTCTATCCTCTGCAATCTTGATGTATTCTTTAGATACATCGTAACCAACATATTTCCTTCCATTTTTCAAAGCCACTAGGGCGGTAGTGCCACTACCTATAAATGGATCTAAAACAATGTCGTCCTTAAAAGAATATAATTGTATTAACCGATGCGGTAATTCTTCCGGAAATGGTGCAGGATGACCAATACGACGAGCCGATTCCGCTTTCATTGTCCAGATTGATTTTGTCCATTCCATAAATTGTTCCTTGGTAATTGTGTTTTTTTTGCCTTTTACGCCTCTTCCGTAATCTCCTTTAGAAAAAATTAAAATATATTCGTGAACATCGCGCAAGATTGGATTGGATGCTGACATAAAGCTCCCCCAAGCAGTAGAAGGACTGGAACTTGATGCTTTATTCCAAATTATCTCTCCGCGCATACTAAAACCAATCTCATTCATTATTTTGGAAATATAATCTGATAATGGTATATAAGGTCTACGGCCCAAATTTGCTACATTAATACACGCTCTGCCACCATTTACTAATACACGAAATGTCTCCTTAAAAGAATTTCTTAACAAATTAAGATACTCCTCTAACGACAAATCTTTATCATATACTTTAGAAACATTGTATGGCGGGGATGTAACCATTAAATGAATAGAATTATCTGGCAATTCTTTCATGTCTTCAGCTGTGCCTAATATAATCTTATTAACATATTTCGCTGGCAAAAAATTATCTTCTTTATTAGATACTATTTTTTTATCTAAAGTAGAATAAAGTTTAGAATTATAAAATTTACTTGAGTCGTGGTTAATTCGACCGTTTGTTCCGAAAGCACTAGTTTTGGTCCCGTTTATTTTTATCATTTTTAGGTACGAATTAAAGATAAAAATTTTTCTGCCCTTAACATGTCTGTCGTTTCTTTACTAGATATAGATATAATTTTACCTAAATCCGTTTTATTTATCATGGAAGAAAAATAATTCAAATCTTCTGCTAAAAGTTTTTGAACCAATTTTGTTATTTGTTCAACATTGTCAATAGTTTGAAAACCAAATTTATCAGTATTTTTTATAAAATTACTTTCTGTTGGTTTTGGATTAAGAGACCAAAACCCCTGTATTACACCGGATGTTTTCAAAAAATCAACTTTGTTTTTATAGTTATCTGTTATTGGGCTATTACCCAAAATGATAATAGGAATTTTCGTCGCTGATAATCCGGAAACTCTAATATTTATAGATTTGCCAATAGCTTTAAGCATTGAGTCAGAACGTAAAAGCGATGGATTGCCTTTGTGACTTTTATAATCACCAACAACTTTTATTGTGTTACCCACATTCAATTTATCAAATTTATAATTTGAAACTACACTCATTTTTACTTCAAATAATAATTTTATATCTTCTGCTTTTTGTACCAAGGCATCTTTTTTACAAAATGCCACATCAGCACTGGATTTTTTTGTTAACCCAATTTCTTCACAAATAACATCGTTTATGGCAAATAGATTCAATTCATTAGAAATCGACTCTAATAAATTTCTACACCATTTTTCTGTAAACTTGCCTATTAAACTATTCCTACTTTGTAAGGTTTGCCCTTCAGAATCGTCGCCTTTTGGTATGTAAGCAAAATAACCGCTTTGTAATTTATAAAAAAGTTGTTCCGGAGATGCAAAATTTTTCAATGCTTCTTTAAAAAATTGAATCTCTGCATCATTATTCCAAAGAGAAAAATTTTTCATAATAATTGTTAGTAATTTAATTTTTAGTTTCTATTTCCCATTATACTTTCCTGGTTCCCTCAAACGCCCTTAATACTTCCAACGGTATGGCAAACACCAAAGTATTTGACTGGTCGGACGAAACATCGTTAATGGTTTGCAAAGTGCGCAAATGCAGAGCGCCTTGAGAAGAGGCCAAAATATTGGCAGCTTTGGCCATATTCTCGGCCGCGATGACTTCGCCTTCAGCTTTAATAATCACGGCTCGTTTTTCTCTTTCTGCTTCAGCCTGCTTGGCAATAGTGCGCTTCATATCTTCGGGCAGATTGATGTCTTTCAATTCAACTGATTCCACTTTAACGCCCCAGGGGTCGCTGGCTTTGTCCACTACCAATTTGATGCGCTCGGAAACTTCATCGCGGCTGGAAAGGAGTTTATCCAAATCAACTTCGCCGACCGCATTTCTCATTGTGGTTTGCGCTAATTGCGACACGGCATAATAAAAATTTTCTACTTCAATCACGGCTTTGGCCGCATCAGAAATTTTGTAATAAATCACGGCATTGACTTTGACTGAGATATTGTCTTTGGTAATCGCTTCCTGATCCGGCACATCAACCGCTTTGACGCGGATGTCAACTTTTTTCATTGACTGAAAAATCGGCCAGACAATGCGCCAGCCCGGTTCTTTGGTCAGTGTGTATTTACCCATGGTAAACAGCACGCCCCGCTCGTATTGATTAATTTGACGAAGCGAAGCGAGGACAATTACCATGATGGCAATAAGAATGTAGTAGAACATAGGATTATGGGTTAATTAATAATTGAATTATGAATTATGAAAACGATTAATGAATTCGGTTTTTAAGAAGGCTTTAAATTTTTTAAAAACATAATTAAATACCTTCTCTAAAATGATTGATATACACCAAACTATAATTAAGGCGATCACATAACCTATTAACATAATAAACAAATTAAAAGAATCTGGGCATTCATCAAAATCGCCGCACAAAAATACTGCCAATATCATCATGGGGAAAAAGATTAAAAAATAGGGAAATTTAAAAAAAACAATGTTGAAAAAGCCTGGTTCTGGTTTTAATAATGAATCAATGGTATCTCGCAAGGAGGTCGTTAATTCATTCTCCAAAATAACTCGTATAAGATTATCTTTTGCCATAAAAGGAATCACTAATTCAATAATTCCACTAAAAAATAAAATGGTGATTGGAATTGCACCTATTAAAAAGAAAATCGTCCTTGTGAGATTTACTCTAAAAAATCTTTTTACTTTTATACCCACATTTAATTTAGTTTTATCATTTTCAATTATCATAAATGTAGCTTGTGATTTACTTTTTATATTTCAATTTTTTGGCTTCCTCCCGCCTTGGCGGGACGGGAACGACATGTTAATTATTATTCTTAAATCTTAAATCACCCCATAATTCATTATTCGTAATTAACCTTCTTCATACTCTCCAGCACTATCTCCACAAACTTCTCTTTCGGAATCTCGAGCTCTGTTTCGCAGGTAAAAATGTGTTCGCGGTTGACTCCAGCGGCGAAACTTTTTTCATTGAAGCGCTTAATAACAGATTCTGGTTTGACTGAAAAAATTTGCTTGTCCGGCATCACTTTGGCAACAGCCACAATAAATCCAGTCAAGCCATCAACGGCGAATAACGCTTTAGCCAGGCGCGAATCACGCGGGACATTTTGCACTTCATTGTGCGATTGAATCACGCGGATGAAATCTTCAGGAAAATTTATCTCGCGCAAAAACTCCACGCATTTTTCCCCGCAATGTTCTTTCATATGTGCTTGCCAATTTTCCTTGTTCACAATTTGTTCATAATCAATATCGTGCAACAAACCGCACATCGCCCAAGTATGTTCGTCTTCACCAAACTCGCGCGCCAATGCTCCCATGGCCGCTTCAGTATAAAACAAATGCGCTCGTCCTGCAGGCGAAACATATTTTTCCACGAGATTCAAACAAATTTCACGAGGAATAGCTAATTTGGACAAATCATTAGTCATCTCTTTTAGAGATATCTATAAATGTCATGCTTACCGATAGAAATAAAAAGAATATCGCCGTTGGGCATACGTTCAAAAATAATCCGGTAATTCATGGTTAAACTGATTGACCAAAGACCGACTAGTTTACCTTTCAGCGCGTGTAATCTAAGTGACGGATGGAGAGGATTTACTTTAAATATCTTTTCTTTCTCAAGGGCAATTTTAATTATCTCACGAGGCAATTTTTTTAACTCTTTGACAAACTTAGAAGAATAAACTATCTTTTTAACAATCATAAAAGATGGGCCATGGACTTGGCTTTAATCACTTTATCTTTCCTGTATTCCTGGCGGGCTTGTTTAACAGTTTTCCATAATTCTTCCTCGGAGATTAAGTCTTCGTCTAAATCCAAGAGATGTTTAACATATTCACTGACGCTCTCAAATCCTCTTATTTTGGTCTTTCGCTTAATAGCCGTTAAGGTCCGGCTCGGTAAAGAAATACTTAATACTTGACGCATATTTTTAAATTAATAATTAATAATGTTCATTGTATTACAGGTGTAATAATTTGTCAAACTCTTAATTTTTATTTACTCTTGCCGCGTAATTAAACGGATAAAAATATTTGTTTAAATTCTCATCGCTGGATTTGTATTGATTCTCGCCCATAAAATAATCGCCTAAAACTTCTTTTAAACGGCAGAGTTCTTTTAATTTGCCGCGGTTTTTCTTGTCTTCAATGGTAAAATACAAAAGTTCCAAAGCCCGCTCAAAAGCCAGGCGCGAATATTCTTTGTGACCTTTATTTTTCCAATTGATTGCCCGGCCGACTTCTGCGCCGATATTTGCCATTTGTTCAAAAATATTCATCTCAAACCAACTACCTGATTCAAATAAATTTTTATGCTGGAAATGCATAATATTGATTTGTCATCCTGAGCGATTAGCGAAGGATCTATTATATCTCATCATATAAATCTTTAGGTGTAGGATTAAATTTTTTTATTAATTGTAATTTCTTTTCTCTTAGCCAGCCTTTAATTTCTTTTTCTCTTCTTATTGCATCATAAGGATAATTATAAGTTTCGTAATACACTAACTATGTTATATTATATTTTGCTGTAAAACCTTGAAAAATTTTATTTTTATGCTGCCAAACACGCGTTTTTAAATTACTTGTTATGCCAGTATAAAGTGTTAAAGAAAAATTCGTCATTATGTAAACTGTATAATATTTATTATAATACTTTTTCATAGATTCTTCGCCTTTGGCTCAGAATGACAAAAAAACAAAATTATTTTTCTACCAATTTCCCCACTATCTCCACTATCTTTTGTCTAACTTCCTTATCCTCTACTCCCCTACTCCGATTATTCTGCCAGGGACGGATATTAATCATAGAATCAAATTCCACAAAATTTTCTTTGCCAAAAAATTCTGGATACAAATTTATGCCCCAAAGATTTTTCTGCTCCGAGCCGTTTTCTATCATCACTTTTTCCAAATCTACATGCATATCTGCGTCAACCACCATAATTTCTTTTTCAATGTCAATTACTGCCTTGACCAAATTGCCAAACATCTTTGCCGACATCGGATTTAATTCTGTTATTGAAATTTTATCTTGAATAATTTGCATAAACTTTTATTTTAGTGTTTTAGTATTCTTTGGTTTCATCAGAGGAAATATCTGGCACTCACGCAAGGGTTTATCCGTCAGAAACGCGAACAAGCGCTCGGAAATACCCAAGCCAGTGGTTGGTGGCATACCATGCTTCAGGGCCTCTACGAAATCATCATCTTTCATCTGCGCCTCTTCATCGCCAGCAGCGCGCAATCTTTGCTGTTCTTTAAAACGCGCTTCCTGTTCCAATGGATCATTTAATTCAGAAAAACCATTGCATAATTCTGAACCGGCTAAAATTAATTGGTAGCGCTCGGTATAACCAGGTTTTTCTTTTGATTCTTTGGCCAAGGGTGAAATAATTTTGGGCAGATAAACGACAAAACCGGGGCCAGCAATATTCTTACGACAATATTTCCATAAATTATCAATCCCCCGCTCTAAATTATTAAAATCTTCATATTCAACTTTCAATTCCTGCAATTTTTTCTTGATTTCTTTAATATCTGTTTTCTCAATATCAATTTTCGTGCGCTTTAAAATTTCTTCACGATAGTCATAGCGCTGCCATTTTTTGCCCAAATCAATCTCAAAATCTTTAATCTTAAACTTCAAACTGCCAAAGGTCTCTTGGGCAACATGTTTCACCAACTCTTCAGTCAACCGCATACTGTCGTTCCAGTCAGCATAAGCCCAGTAAAATTCCATTGATGTGTAGTCCTGCAAGTGCTCGGCGTCCATGCCTTCATTTCTAAAAATCCTGCCCATTTCAAAAGTTTTTTCAAATCCGCCAACCATCAGCCGCTTTTGCCAAAGTTCGCCAACGGAAATACGCAAATACACATCCATATCCAAAGCATTATGGTGCGTGATAAACGGCCGGGCATCAGCGCCGCCAGTCGTGTTTTCCAAAACCGGCGTTTCCACTTCTATAAAACCTTTGCTTTGCAAAAACTCGCGCATTGATTGATAGTATTTTGATTTTTTAACAAATAATTCTTTGACTTCGGGATTGGCAATCATATCCAAATATCTTTTGCGCAATCTTTCTTCTTCGTCTTTAAGCCCGTGCCATTTTTCCGGCAAGGGCAAAATGGCTTTTGACAGTAGTTCAAATTTTTTCACCAGTAAAGTTTTCTCGCCTTTGTGCGTGGTAAAGACCTCGCCTTCGCAACCAATAAAATCGCCCATGTCAAAAATCTCTTGAAACAATTTGAATTGTTCGGCGCCCACTTCATCGGCTTTGATGGCAATTTGCGCGCGACCGGAAAAATCCTGCAAATGACAGAAAACCAATTTGCCCATAATTCTGATTGTCATTATCCGTCCTGCGGTTTTTAATTTCGTACCGTCAGCAGAATTTTTTATATCAATGACTAAATTTTCCTTGTCAAATTTCGCTGGATAAGGATTTAGACCAGTCGCTTTAATTTTAGCCAATCTTTTTAAACGGATTTGATATTCAGTTTGATATGTCATAAAATCAAAACTTACATTACCATTTTATGTCATCCCAGCGAAAGCTGGGATCCAGAAATTGTGGCCTATCACAAAACAAATTGCCTGGATTCCCGTTTGCACGGGAATGACAAGGCAAAATGACTTGATAACCTTTATTATAAAACAAAAAAAGTCCTTTTACAAGAACTCTTTTTGTTGACAGGCAATTGGCGTCTATAGTAGAGGCACTCTGCTCATTGGCTTTATAAGAGCATACCATATTTTTCTGTCAATTTGTGGATAACTCCAAATACAAATCCCTCACCCACTTTGGTGGATAAGGGATTGTCTTTTATCTTTACTTAAATCTATTTACCAGCGGTTTTTGTTAAATCAGTTTCTTCTGCCACGATACCAGCGCCTGTGCTATAACTAATATCAGATTCCACCACAAATTCATCTCTAAAATTATTCGCGCTTAAAGAAGATACTTTTCTTTTTATTCCATCTGTAGAAACATAATAAACATCAGAAGAGCCAATGGCTTTAACCAAAGTGCCAACTGGATGCTTATCTGTCAGTTTATTTGCAACCGCGTCTTTGGCAGCATAATTAACAAAAAATCCGTCCGGAACATCTACAATTTTTTTCAGCCAATTAGCGCCAAATAATTTTTTCGCAACTGTTTCAGACTCAACCCAGCGCAATTTTCCACCTGGTTCTACTGCGTAAACTTTTGGATCTGTAGTTAATTTAATCATCCAAGTGCCTGGTCGCATGGTTACATTGCCGCCAATATCATAAGTGTACATTTCTGCGGCAGTGATTGTTTTCACTCCTGAAAAATCTTTGTACCAACTATAATATGTTTTTTCAGTTGGAAAAACATAGCGTTTGCTATTACTATCTAAATAATAAACACTTTTGCAAGGATCAGTAATTTTAGCGTTTTTTGCGCAAGCCATTTTGATTAAATCACCCCCAGACACGCTACCAGCCGCAGCAGTAGAATTTCCAAACAAGCCATAAATACTAAAATGACTCACTTCAACATTTATCATGTTTTTTGCTTTATCAACTGTGCCGCCAACAAGAGTCCATTGATTTTTTGTTGCATCCCAATAATATACTTTTAAACTTCCTTCATCAATATTTTTGACATCATCATCAAGATATTTAAAAGTTAAGGTCACTGGACTGGCAAAAGTTGTTAAAGCGCTGCCGCCTGAAGTAACACTAAAATTATAGACCTGGCTGGCAACAGCGGTATAATTTGCTACTGGCGAACCATATCCAGAACTACTAACTGGAGTAATTTCCATTGACACATTGCCAGAAGCAATATTAGCCGGCAAACTAATGCCTGCTTTTTCATCTGTTGTGGAAACACTGCCTCCATTTGTTCCGCTGACTGTTTTATTAACAGCTTGGGTGCCAGTTGATGGCTTGGCATTAGTTACCGCAGAACCAGAAGATCCGCCAGTAGAACTACTGCCGCCGCTTGTTGAAGTAGAGCCGCCGTCACATAAAGTTGTGCCAGGTGTAAAAGTAATAGTGCTGTCATCACCGCCAGTTGCCACAGAATAAGTGACATAAGAACTGCTTGAACCGCAAACAGAATTCTTTGTGCCATTATTATCATGCGAACCGCCAAGAGTATATCTGTCATTGGAAGTTAAAGTAATACTGCCGCCGGCTGAGATCGTAAAAGAAATACTGCTGGCAGTAACTGACATTGAACTATATGTGCTGCCGCTTTCCAAAACCAATGTCATGGCAGGGCTTGTTAAAGAAATGTTTGTATCAGCATCAATAGTCACAACATTAGCAGCTTGTGCCAGACTCGCTGGAATCAAAAGCAAAGATAAAATCAGGATTGGCAATATTTTTTTCATAATATTTTTATCCAAAAATTAATTATTAAATCTTTGCTTTATTCGCAAGAATTTGTGCTGCAAATTAAAGAAGTTGAGGTGGCTGTGCTGCCTATTAAACCAGAATTAAAATAACACCAAATTGTCAGCCCGCCGCTAAAGAACTTCAGACAAATTCCGCTGCCGCCATTAGCGCTGCCATAAGAACCAAATGTCATCGTAGTGGTAGCATTAGCGCCAGCTGCGGTTGCGCCAAAAACAGTTTTGCCTGTTGTTGTGGCCGCGCCAGAAACATTTAAATCATCTGTTAAAACAAATTCGCCAGGATTATCATCCCAGCCAAAATATTCATTTCTTCCAATGTCAAAATAAATAAAATCATCATCATCACCCGCATTGTTACCTATTACTAAATAATCAGTTGTTGAGGCAGCGCCGCCAACTACCAAACTATCAGTTGTTGTGGCTGAACTTACCCACAAACCACCGTCTAATTCAGCCCCGCCTTGCACATACAAATCTCCTGCTGCCAAATCAACATTATTGGCGGTGCCGCCAGTGCCAATCCAAACTGCTTCTGAAGTCGTAGCCAATGTAAAGAAATGCGCATTACCGACAACAGTCAAAGTTGAGGTTGGCGCTGCCCAAGAACTTGTGCCCACAACCAAATTACCAGTAGTGGTCGCATTAGCAATATGACCATTAATAGTAATGGTATCAGCAGTAGCATCGCCCAAAGTTACTGCTCCGTCAAATTCTGCGCCGCCTTGAACATATAAATCCCCACCAGTCATATCAACTCCTGCTGTGCCACCAGTACCAAGCCATAAACCATCCGAAGTGGTAGCTTTATTAAAAAAATGCGCATTGCCAACAACTGTTAAAGTTGAAGTTGGTGCATCCCAACTAGTTGTGCCCACTACTAAATTAGCGCTTGTGGTGGCATTGCTTGTAACAGACAAAGTTCCTCCCGTACTGATATTAGTGCCAATAGTGGTTGTGGCGTAAATCACGCCTACAACAAGTAGCGACGAAACAACAACAGTTAAAGCAATGGTTAAACCATTCTTAAAAAGATTTTGATAAATATTTTTCATAGTTTACTTAATTTTTATTTTTTAATTTTAATTAAATTTTTTACCGTGCACCAGTAAAAAATATTGACCCGCCAAAGGCGGGATAAATTTTTGACCTTTAATTTTAAAATTTCGACCTTTAATAATTATTATCCTAATTTTAATTGTCATCCTCACGAAAGTGAGGATCTCTCGGATCTTTGTAAAACTTTGGGATCCTCGCTTTCGCGAGGATGACAGTAGAAAAAAAACAAAAAAGAGGTTCACAAAATTACCTCTTTACACAAAAGATTTTTGATAATAAAAAGTTAATACTTTAATTTTAGTGACGAGCATTTTTTATTTTTGCGCTCTGTGGATAACTTTTATGAATATAATAAAATAAATTAAAAAAACACTTTAACTTTCTTTTGTCATTCCAGCAAGCCTCCCGAAGGGAGGCGCAAGCTGGAATCCAGGCGGATTAAACTAATTATGAGATAAAAATTTGTTTCTGGATTCCCGTTTGCACGAGAATGACAATGAGGGGTTATTTATGAAACACACTAATCGTCATCTTTAAAAAACTATTTTAACTTTTTTATTATTTTATTTGATGTTGGTTCAAGGTGGCTTGTCTGCCGACGAGGCAGATACCTTGAACCCGCATGTTTCTATAATGCATGTTAGTTCAAAGTATAACTTTGAACTAACCACTATAAATTTTTACATTCGCACGATATTCGCATTTATTTGCATCAATATTCGTATATTATTTCTTAATTTCTTCGATTTCCAGTCTTATCA
>Ga0172375_10000581_pt1 | contig 58298 bp, 45 predicted proteins | sample LakKiv1m_FD_114537 | JGI IMG/M metagenome (GOLD analysis project Ga0172375, IMG submission 114537) | Freshwater microbial communities from Kabuno Bay, South-Kivu, Congo - kab_092012_11.1m | ecosystem: Environmental > Aquatic > Freshwater > Lake | place: Democratic Republic of the Congo...
CTGGGGCTGGCCATCGTCAAGCACATCGCGCTGTTCCACGGCGGGGAGGTGGACGTGCGCTCCGCGCCGGGCGGCGGCAGCGAGTTCACGCTCACGCTGCCGCGGCGGCCGGCGACGGACCGGCCCGGCTAGCGGTCACCTGGAGTAGGTGGGCTCCCTGCCGGCGGCGATCCCGAAGGGGAGGCCCAGCATGCTCAGGTTGACGCCCATCGCGAAGCTGTCGTTGCGGTTGAGATTGAAGGCGAGGCCCGGGCGCAGGCCGGCCACCTCGAACAGCCCCGGGTACAGGTTCACCCGCAGCTTGTAATCCTTCGAACGGGCCCAGAGCACCGAGGCCAGCAGCGAGTTGTGGCGGTCGTAGAAGATCCCGGCGGTCGCCGCCAGCTCGGCGCCCTTGTGGTACTGGGTGATGTCGATCAGGACGTCGGCCTTCATCCCGGCGCCGACCGAGAGGCTGCGGCCGTCGTCCCAGGTCCGCGACAGGCCGAGCTCGCCGTGCGTGCCGTAGTGGTAGAACAGGCTCCAGCGCTCCCAGAACGGCAGGTCCAGCTTCATGGCGAAGTTCTGCCCGTTGTTCAGGAGCGTCTCGTGCCAGGGGTCGACCATCGGCTGGTAGGACCAGTCGCTCATGTGCAGGGTCTCGCCGAAGAAGCGGCAGACGCCCTCGTGGCTGAACAGGATGATGCTGGCCGGATCGAACAGCAGGACGTCGGCGACCGGGTCGGTGGTCCAGCCGTCGTAGGCGTCGTTCTCGACCACCTCGTTCAGCAGGTGGTACGACATCAGGGTCCCGCCGCTCCACAGCGACGCCCGCTGGTAGCCGTGCGCGCGGTACCACTCGGTGATCATGCGGTAGCTCATGCCGCCGCCGATCAGGTGCTGCGTGTAGTTCGGCCAGTAGTGGGCCTTGCCGCTGTTGAAGCTGATCGGGATCACCTCGCGCTGCAGGAAATCCCACCAGCCCTCCGCCTGGATGGCCCCGCCGGGGTCGGCCAGGTTCTTCCAGACGTTCTTCCAGCCCTGCCGGTAGTCCACGTCCAGGGGGTGGTTGTCGCGGCTCGAGAGCTGCATGATCCCCCAGCCGCCGTTGACGACCAGCCGCAGGGGGTGGATCAGCGAATCGGTGCCGTAGTCCAGGCCGTGGTAGAAATAGGCGCGCGGCTCCTCCTCGGCGCGGGCGGGGCCGGCCGTCGCGACGACGAGCAGCAGCAGCAGGATGGCGAGCGTCGGGATCTTGTTCATGACCGTCCGTGTCGTCGGCAGGGAGCGGCTCCGGCCGCGGGATGGAAGACCGATCGGTGCCGAATATCCGCCCGGACGATGGTGTCCGCAAGCTTCCATCTCCGCCGAAGACCCCGCCGGGAACAACCTATTGACAGCCGGGAGATCGGACGCCACTCTTGATCTCATAGATTCGAAACCGTTTCTCAAGATGCCGCCGGGAGTGCCCGTGAACACGCAGCCGAACCGTCCCGCCCGTCGTCGGCGACCCTTCCTGGCGGCGCTGTGGCTCCTCTCGATGGCCGCCGGCGTCGCCGCGGCCCAGTCGGTCGACGATTGCCTGATGTGCCACGACGACCAGACGCTCACCAAGAACCGCGGCGGCAGCGTCGTCTCCCTCTTCGTCGCCAAGACGACCTTCGAGGGGTCGGTCCACGGCCGCGGCGGCCTGGCCTGCGTCGACTGCCACGCGGACCTGGCCGGCGTCGACGGCGAGCACGAGCCCCGGCTCGCGCCGGTGGATTGCGCCACCTGCCACGACGACGTCGCGGCGATCTACGCGGGCAGCCTGCACGGGCGGCGGGTGGCCGCCGGGGACCCGAACGCGCCGAGCTGCGCCGACTGCCACGGCGCCCACGACATCCTGCCGCCGGCGGAGCCGACCTCCCGGGTGAACCGCTTCAACATCCCGCTGATGTGCGGCGGCTGCCACAAGGAGGGGACGCCGGTCGCGCGGATGTACGACATCCCGCAGGACAGCATCCTGACCCACTACTCGCAGAGCATCCACGGCGAGGGCCTTTTCAAGCGGGGCCTGACCATCTCCGCGGTCTGCATCGACTGCCACACCGCCCACGACGTGCGGCCCCACACCGACCCCAAGTCGTCGATCTCGCGCGACCGCGTGGCGGCCACCTGCCAGAAGTGCCACGGGCTCATCGAGCAGGTCCACCAGAAGGTGATCGAGGGCGCGCTGTGGGAGGAGGAGCCTCACAAGGTCCCGGCCTGCGTCGAATGCCACCAGCCCCACCGCGTGCGTCGCGCCACTTACCAGGAGGGTGTCTCGGACGGCGAGTGCCTGGCCTGCCACGGCCGGCGAGACCTGTCGGTGGTGCGCGGCGACGAGACGGTCTCCCTCTTTGTCGACGCCGCCGAGGCCGGCGGCTCGGCTCACCGCAAGGTGTCCTGCGCCCAGTGCCACACCGGCACGACGCCGAACCACCCCGAGCGGGCCTGCGCCACGGTCACCGGCCGGGTCGACTGCTCCATCTGCCACGCCGAACAGGTGAACCTCTACGCCGAGAGCACCCACGGCACGCTGCTGGCGCGCGGCGACCCCGACGCGCCGCAGTGCCGCACCTGCCACGGCACGCACGGCGTCCGGCTGCACATCGATCCCCGGTCGCCCACCTACGTCAGCAACGTCGCCACGCTGTGCGCCGAGTGCCACGGGGCCGGCGGCAAGGCCGACGTCCGCTACACGGGGCGCGACAAGGGCATGGTGGAAAACTACGCCGAGAGCGTGCACGGACGGGCCATCCAGCAGAGCGGCCTGGTCGTCTCGGCGACCTGCACCGACTGCCACACGGCGCACCACGTCCTGCCGCAGACCGACGTGCGCTCGACCATCAACCGCAGCCGGATCGTGGGCACCTGCGCCCGCTGCCACGAGGGCATCTTCGAGACCTTCCGCAACAGCATCCACTTCACGGGCCAGGAGCGCGACGGCGTCCTGCTGCCGATGTGCAACGACTGCCACTCCTCGCACGAGATCACCGAGACCGACGCCCAGGGCTTCATGCACGAGATCGTCACCACCTGCGGCCACTGCCACGAGGAGGTCACGGAGTCCTACTTCGAGACGTTCCACGGCAAGGTCGTCAAGCTGGGCTACACCGAGACGGCCAAGTGCCAGGACTGCCACGGCTCCCACGACATCCTGCCGCCGGACGACCCGGCCTCGTCGCTCTCGCGCGGCAACATCGTGGCCACCTGCGCCCAGTGCCACCCGGAATCGCACCGCCGCTTCGCCGGCTACCTGACCCACGCCACGCACCACGACAAGGACAAGTACCCGTTCATCCACTACACGTGGCTGTTCATGACGGCGCTGCTGGTGGGCACCTTCGCCTTCTTCGGCATCCACACGCTGCTGTGGCTGCCGCGCTCGATCATGGCCCTGAAACACTCGCGCCAGCTGCGCCGCGACCAGCGGCCGGGCGAGAGGCAGTTCCGCCGCTTCAAGCGCCTGCCGCGCTACCTGCACATCCTGGTGATCGTCAGCTTCCTGGGCCTGGCGGTCACCGGCATGACCCTGAAGTTCTCCTACTTCGGGTGGGCGCAGTGGATCTCCCACGCCCTGGGCGGTTTCCAGGGCACCGGCGTGATCCACCGCCTGTGCGCGCTGATCACGTTCTTCTACTTCACGCGCCACATCATCGACATCTTCTGGCAGAAGAAGCAGTCGGGCCTGGGCTGGGCGGGATTCCTGACCGGCCCCGATTCGATGATGCCCAAGAAGCGCGACGGTGTGGAGTTCGTGCAGACGATCCGCTGGTTCGTCGGCCTGGGGCCGCGTCCCGAGTACGGGCGCTGGACCTACTGGGAGAAGTTCGACTACTTCGCGGTGTTCTGGGGCGTGGGCATGATCGGCCTGTCCGGGCTCATCCTGTGGTTCCCCGAGACGTTCACCCGCGTGCTGCCGGGCTGGTTCGTCAACGTGGCGACGATCATCCACTCCGACGAGGCGCTGCTGGCGACCGGTTTCATCTTCACTGTGCACTTCTTCAACACGCACTTCCGGCCCGACCGCTTCCCGATGGACCCGGTCATCTTCACCGGCCGGATGTCCCTGGAGGAGTTCAAGGCGGACCGGCCCCGCGAGTACCGCGAACTGGTCGAGTCCGGGGAGCTGGAGAAGCACCTGGTCGACCCCCTGACGCCGAACATGGTCAGGGCGCTCAAGGTGTTCGGCTTCACGGCGCTGACGATCGGGCTGAGCTTGATCGTCCTAATTATCTGGGCCGAAATCTTCGGCTATCGCTGATGCTGAAGATCGTGCACACGCCCTCGTGACGGGGGGCGCGCTCCGGGCGCCTCGTGCGCCCGGAGCGCTCGACCCTCCGGCTTTTCCGCCATCCTGGCTGCAGGGCCTGCGGGACGCCCCCGTCACGAGGGCGTGTGCACGTTTTTCAGCAGCAACGGCAACCGAAGAGCTGACATGGGTCGACATCTGGTGGCGTTTGGGATGGATTTGGGGTATTGATGATGGCCTCGGCAAGCTTGGGTTCCGGGGATAACGGGACTCAAGTTCGCACCCCGCCTGCCGATAATTGATATTAGGTTAGAATTGGTGTAGAATTGAGCGGCGCTGCCTGGACGATTCCGCAGGTGCGGTGGTCGTCCGACGCCTGTCTGTCAGTGGAAAGGACATCCATGATGTTCCCGACGAAGATGTCTGCGCTCCGTTGCGGTGCGGTCGTCCTGGTGTCGTCCCTGTTCGTCCTCGCCGCCGGCCCCGTCGCGGCCCAGTGGACGGACGTGAGCACGCTCGCGCTGGCGGATGCGACGCCCAGCCACGGCGTGTCCTGGGCCGACTTCGACCTGGACGGGGACCTGGACATCTACCTGGCGAACAACGGCGTCAACAAGCTGTTCCGCAACGGCGGCGAGGATCCCGGCAACCCCGGCCAGTGGCTGTGGGACAACGTGGCGCCGACCAACGGCACGGGCATCGGCAGCAGCCAGGTCTCGAGCGTCGGCGTCTGGGGCGACTACGACAACGACGGCGACCCCGACCTCTACCTGTCGAACACCCAGGGCGCGAACCACCTGTTCCGCAACGATCCGGTCAACCCGGGCCTGCCGGACGATCCCAACCGCGCCTTCGTCGACGTGACCAACTCCCTGGTCCTGGGTTCGACCCGGGCCAGCCACTCCGCCGCCTGGGTCGACTACGACAGCGACGGCGATCTGGACCTGTACATGACCGACCCGGTCAGCAACTACCTGCTGCGCAACGACGGCGCCGACCCCCAGGCCCCCGGCTTCACCACGTTCACCGACGTGACGACCGCCACCGGCACCACGAGCACCTACGACAGCCAGGGCGTGGCCTGGGCCGACTACGACGACGACGGCGACCAGGACCTCTTCATCGCCAACTACAACGGTCCCAGCCAGATGCTGCGCAACGACCCGCAGAGCCCCGGCGACCCCGACGACCCCGACCGCGTCTTCGTGAACGTGACCGCCGCCGCCGGCCTGACGCACACCGGCCCCAGCCGCGGCGCGGCCTGGGGCGACTTCGACAACGACGGCGACTTCGACCTCTACCTGACCAACTACGGCACGGCGAACCGCCTGTACCGCAACGACGGCGGCGTCTTCCTGTCCATCGGCGCGGCGGCGGGCGTCGCCGACACCGGCAACGGCCGCCACTGCAGCTGGATCGACTACGACAACGACGCCGACCTGGACCTCTGGGTCACGAACTACGACAACGGCATCGTGACCGACGACAGCCGCCTGTACCGCAACGACGGTCCCGACGGGCTGAACCCGGACGGCTGGCTGTTCGTGGACGCCGCCGACGCCCTGCTCGCCAACGACCTCGGCCTGGGCTCCTCCGCCGGCTGGGCCGACTTCGACGCCGACGGCGACCTGGACATCTACTTCGTCAACTGGAACGTCGATCATCCCAACAAGCTCGTCCGCAACGACCTGTCCAGCGGCGCCGACTACCTGCACCTCGAACTCGCCGGCCGCCTCTCGAACGCCTCGGCGGTGGGCGCGCGCGTGCGCGTGTTCACCGGCACCCACACGCTGGTGCGCGAGATCAACGGCGGCGAGGGCTACCACGGCCAGAACAGCCTGCGCGCCGAGTTCGGCCTGGGCATGAGTGCCGTGATCGATTCGGTGGTCGTGGAATGGCCCTCCGGGGTCGTCCAGGTCCTGGACGCCGTGTCGGCGAACCAGCTGCTCGAAGTCGTGGAGCCCGGCCCGGATTCCCCGGTCATGGTCGCCGAGCCCGCCTACACCCCCGGCACGACCAACATCGTGTCCTGGAGCGACGAGTCCGGCAGCGGCGCCGTCGAGTACCGCGTGCAGGCCGCCCTGGACACCGGGTTCGCCACGCTGGTGGGCGACTCCGGCTGGATCGCCGGCCTCTCGCACGAATTCACGGGTTTGTCCGACGGCCAGCTCGTCCGTTACCGGGTCCGCGCGCGCGACGCGGGCGGCATCGCCTCGCGCTGGTCGGGGTCGGTGGGCTCCCTCCAGGACGACGCGCCTCCCGTCTCGTCGCTCAACGCCCTCGCCAGCCCGCAGCAGAACGTGCCGTTCAGCGTCGCGTACCTGGCCACCGACTCCGGCAGCGGCGTGGCCTCGGTCGGCCTCTACTACCGGGTCGACCCGGCCCCGTGGACGCTCTTCGGCACCCGGACCGACGGGCAGCCCTTCGTCTTCACCAGCCCCGAGGGCCCGGCCACCTACGAGCTGTACTCGATCGCCACCGACAACATCGGCAACGTGGAAGCGGCGCCGCCCATGGCCGACGAGTCGGTCGTCGTCGAGCCGGCGCACTGGGTCAACGTCGCCCCGGCCGACGGCTCGGGCGTGGGCAACAACGGCAACGGCCGCGGCGCCGCGTGGGGCGACTACGACGGCGACGGCCTCTACGACCTGTTCATCACCAACCGGCCCGTGTGGTTCCTGCCGAACGACGACACCGACCACCTCTTCCACAACCTGGGGCCCGACCTGGGCAACCCCGACTCCTGGCTCTTCCAGGACGTCACCACCGGCGCCATGGCCGACCCCGCCTACGGGCAGGGCGTCTCCTGGGGCGACTTCGACGGCGACGGCGACCTCGACGTCTACCAGTCCAACATGGCCGTGGGCGGGTCGGCGCCCAACCACCTCTGGCGCAACAACGGCAACGGGTCGTTCACCGACATCGCGCCCCAGACCGGCACCACCGACCCCGCCGGCAGCGGCCGCGCCGCGACCTGGGTCGACTTCGACCTCGACGGCGACCTCGACCTGTACCTCTGCAACGACGGCCCCAACTACCTGTGGCGCAACGACGGCGAGGACCCGCTCAACCCCGGGCAGTGGCTCTTCGTGAACATCGCGCCGACCGACGGCACGGGCATCGGCGACGACATGTACACCATGGGCTGCTCGTGGATCGACTTCGACAACGACGGCGACCCCGACCTCCACCTGGCCAACTACAACAACGGGCCCGACCGCCTCTTCCGGAACGACGGCGAGGATCCCTTGAACCCCGGCCAGTGGGTCTTCACCAACGTGGCCGCGCTGATGGGCATCGAGGACGCGGGCAACGGCATGAACGCCAGCTGGGGCGACTACGACAACGATGGCTGGCTCGACTTCTACCTGGCCAACGACGGCGCCAACCGCCTCTACCACCGCGTGCCCGGCGTGAACCACTTCGACGACGTCACCGCCGTCAGCGGCGCCGGCCTCAACGATCCCGCCTACACGGCCGGCACCGGCTGGGCCGACTACGACAACGACGGCGACCTCGACCTCTACGTCGGCAACCACTGGACCGACGCCACGGGCGACTGGGCTCCCAACCACCTGTTCCGCAACGACGGCGAGGACCCGCTGAACCCCGGGCGCTGGGTCTTCACCGACGCGGCGCCGGCCGGCGGCGCCGGCATCGGCGCCGGCGAGAACACCACGGCCACCGCCTGGGCCGACTACGACAACGACGGCGACCTGGACGTCTACCTGTGCAACATGTCCGGCACGCCGAATTTCCTGTTCCGCAACGACGTGCCCGACGCGCAGTCCAACCACTGGCTGCAGCTGGACCTCGTGTCGCTGTCGGCGAACACGTCGGCGATCGGCGCGCGCGTGCGCTGCGTCGTGGGCGGGACGTCGATGATCCGCGAGGTCGAGGGCATCACCGGCTTCCTGTCGCAGAACTCGCTCACCGTCGAGTTCGGCCTGGGCGCCGCGACCGCGGCCGACTCGGTCCTGATCCGTTGGCCCTCGGGGATCGAGCAGAACCTCACGAACGTGCCGGCCGGACAACGCCTCGAGGTGATCGAGAGCGGGCCGGGCCGCCCGCTGCTGGCCGCGCTGCCCGCGATCACCGCGGGCGACTCGCTCGTGCTGGCCTGGGACCCGGTTTCCGGCAACGCACCGGTGACCTACGAGGCCGAACTGGGCGCCGACCCCGCCTTCGCCACGGTGCTGGCCGGCAGCGGCTGGATCACCGACACCGCGCACGTCTTCACGGGCCTGGCGGACAACTTCACCGGCTTCTACCGGGTCCGTTCCCGCGACGCCGACCTGCTGATCTCCCTGTGGTCCAACACGGTCTCCTCGAAGCAGGACGCCAGTCCGCCGGCCTCCGCGGTCGAGCCCGTGGTCCTCGCCTTCCAGGGCCTGCCCTTCGACGTGACGTACGCGGCCGAGGACTCGGTCAGCGGCGTCGCGCGCGTGGACCTCTGGTACCGTCACGGCGACGACCAGGGACCGTTCACGCTGTTCGGCTCGAAGACCGACGGCTCCCCGTTCCTCTTCGAACTGCCCGACGGCATCGGGACGTATTTCTTCTACACGACGTCCGCCGACAGCGCCGGCAACGAGGAGCCCGCCCCCGCCGGCTGGGACCAGTCCGTGCTGGTGACCCAGCCCCAGTGGGTGCTGGTCTCGCCCGAGGACGGCAGCGGCGTCGGCAACGACGGCAACGGCCGCGGCGTGGCCTGGGGCGACTACGACGACGACGGCGACCACGACCTCTACATCACCAACCGCATCGTCTACCAGAACACGGCCGACGCCACGAGCCACCTGTTCCGCAACGACGGCGCCGATCCCGGCGAGCACGACAACTGGTTGTTCGCCGACGTCTCGGTGCCGCCGATGACCGCCCAGGGCTACGGCCAGGGCGTGGCCTGGGGCGACTTCGACGGCGACGGCGACCTCGACCTCTACCAGACCTACATGCAGGTCAGTCCGGGCGATCCGGCGCCGAACCGGCTGTACCGCAACGAGGGCGCCGGCGCCTTCACCGAGATCGGACTGGAGGCCGGCGTCAATGACGGCGGCAGCGGCCGCAGTTGCTCCTGGGCCGACTACGACCAGGACGGCGACCTGGACCTCTACCTCTGCAACAACGGCGCGAACCGCCTCTACCGGAACGACGGCCTCGAGCCCCAGACGCTGGCGCTCTGGGTGTTCACCAACGTGGCCCCGGCCGACAGCACGGGCGTCGGCGACGGCAGCTACACCATGGGTTGCGCGTGGGGCGATTTCGACAACGACGGCGACCCCGACCTCTACCTGGCCAACTACGACAGCCAGCCCGACCGCCTGTTCCGCAACGACGGCCCGAACCCCCACGACCCGAACGACTGGGTGTTCACCGACATCGCCGCCGAGGTCGGTCTGGTCGACAACGCCAGCGGCCTGGGCTGCGCGTGGGGCGATTTCGACAACGACGGCCTGCTGGACCTCTACGTCAGCAACGACGGACCCAACTTCCTGTACCACAACGTCTCGACGGGCGTGGCGGCGGGCAAGCCGCACGACCGGGCGCAGGACGCGGGCGACAACGCCGCCGAGAAGGCCGGACCGACGCTCCAGTTCGTCGACATCGCGCCGCTGTACGACGTCGGCCTCGACGACGGCCTCTACGGCTCCGGCATCGGCTGGGCCGACTACGACAACGACGGCGACCTCGACCTCTACATGGGCAACCATTGGAACCCCGCCGGCGACCCGGCGCCCAACCGCCTGTTCCGCAACGACGGACCTGACGAGGGCAACCCCGTGGGCTGGCTGTTCAGCAACGCGGCCCCCACGCACCTGGGCCTGAACATCGCCGACGACTCGAGCACCAACGGCGTCGCCTGGTGCGACTACGACGGCGACGGCGACCTCGACCTCTACATGGCGAGCATGATGGGCGTGACCAACAAGCTGTTCCGCAACGACGTGGCGGACTCCACGGGCAACCACTGGCTGCACCTGGACCTGTCCTCGCCGTACCTCAACACCGACGCCGTCGGCGCCCGCGTGCGCGTCGTGGCGGGCGGGATGAGCATGATCCGCGAGGTCGACGGCGGCTCGGGCTTCCTGTCGCAGGGCTCGCTGACCGTCGAGTTCGGCCTCGGGGCGTCGGCGGTCGCCGACTCCGTCGTGATCCTCTGGCCCGACGGCTACCACCACCTGATGCTGAACGTGCCCGGCGACCAGCGCCTGCTGGTCACCCAGCCGGAGACGGCCATCGACGACGACGGCCCGGCGCCGGCCCCGCTGGCGTTCCGCGTCTACGACAACTTCCCCAACCCGTTCAACCCCTCCACGACGATCCGCCTGGACCTGCCCACGGCGCAGCGCGTGCGGCTGGGGATCTACGCGGTGGACGGCTCGCTCGTGCGCACCCTGTTCGACGAGCAACTGCCGGCCGGCACGCACCAGGCGGTTTGGGACGGCCGCAACCGCAGCGGCGGACGCGCGGCTTCCGGCGTGTACTTCTACCGGGTGGAGACGTCCGGGGACGTGGTGACGCGGAAGATGTTGTTGGTGAAGTAGATCGAGTGGTCAGCAGTGAATAGGGAGCGACCCCGGGCATGTGTTCGGGGTCGCTTCTTTTTGGGAGTGTGGTTGTCGACTTGTGAGGGGTTGGTTCGAGCCCTGCTCGGGGAAGCGAGTTTGGACCGCCCAGGCGCGTGACGCACAATTGGACCGACGCCCGCCCGATAGAGAATCCCCGTTCGCGCGGCTTGCTGTTCTGCTACAATCAAGGCCTCGCCCATGTAAGTCTCCGGAGGGGACAGAGTTTCGCATGCCAATTCCAGATATTGAATTTGCTTGCCGCTAATGTTGAAGTGGGGAGGTCTTATCATGATCAAGTGGTTAGTGGGTTTGTTGGTTGTGATATGTGCGACGGGTTCCCTGGCTGCGGAATACTGGCCCATGATGACGGGCGTGGAGTTGACGTACAACACCGGTGTTCGAATCAGTATCGTCCCCGGGGATTCCGATGGTCGGATCGCCTATGATCTGCAAGCCCCCACTTACATCATTGAAGACAACTTAGCCGATGGCGGAGACGGTGACATATTTGCCTTCGGCGGCTGGAGTTTCTTCGATGGTGGCTGGGATCCAGATCTGTGGCGGTTCCCGGTGCCGGTGCTATTCCTGGACTCGCCCCTGTTCGTTGGTAAGACATGGTCGAACCACTACTACGTCGATCTGGGGTACCGGATTTGGGAATGCACCGTTACCGGCACAGTCACGAGCGCCGGGATTCTGGAGTCGCCTTTGGGGATGCTGGATTACCTCGTCGTGGTGATTGATGGCATCCCGGCTCCTTATCTGAACGGGACCTATTGTCTGAACTCCCGATTCGGGCCTGTCGTATTACAGGGCGGTGAGACGATCACGAATGCAGCCGGAATCATTGCCAGTGAAACGACGTCGTGGGGTGCGCTGAAAGCGCTCTATCGATGAATTTCGAATGCGATGGTGCGGGAGTTAGATATCCGATGTTGGAAGCGGACATTGAATAGGATCCGCGATCGCGATGCGTCTGGTCGGGGGGTGCCGTGTACCAGTTAAGCGACCTGAATGTCCTGAAAGCAGTGGCGGAGCGTGACATTGACCTGTTGCTGCTTGAAGAATTGCATGCTTCACCACAATTCAGGGCTTGGTTCGGGCAGAAATGCGGCTTAGAGAATGCCGAGGCTCACCACCTGTTCGGCGCCTGGCACTCCGTATCGGAAGCTTCGTTTGGCGAGTCCGACTTGATCGCGGTTCTTGAGGATGCGGCAGGGATCAAATACGGATTGCTCATTGAAAACAAGATCGATGCCGATCCGCAACCTGCGCAGGGTGAGCGATACCGCATCAGGGCGGCATCGGGAGTCGACAAGGGTCACTGGAACGAGTGTTGCACCTGCCTGGTGGCCCCTGATCGCTATCTGCAGGCAGACCGCACGAGTGGCTACGATCATCGGATCAGCTACGAAGAGATTCGTGACTGGATTCGGAGCGCCGACAGATCGAACGCCCGATATGGGTTCAAGGCGATGGTGATTCAAGAGGCGATCGAACAGCATAGGCGCGGCTATCGGCCCGAGCCTCATGCCGATGTCACGGCGTTCTATCAAGACTACTACCGCACCCTGATGGCCGAATGTCCTGAACTGCGCATGCGTAAGCCCGGCGGAGTCCCCGCGAAGTCGGATTGGGTTCGCTTCTACCCGCAAGGACTCGCGGCGCGATTCCGGCTGCGTCACAAGATGCGGTTCGGGCGTGTTGACCTCGAGATGGCCGGATGCGGCGACCTGGTCGATAGAATCAAGGAGCTCGACAGCGGGATGCTCGACCAGGACATGGACATTCTGCGGGTCAATAAATCCGCTGCCATCTGTGCCTTTGTCCCGACGGTAGATCGATTTGCTGGCCTTGCGGAGCAAATCGAAGCCGTCCGCATGGCGCACCGTGCAGGTTTGCGCCTGTGGGCATTATCAGACCGGGTCACCTGGCCAACGGCGCCCGTTTGATTGCACGCCCGCCTTGCACACCGCCCCCCCGCAGAGCATCTTTCCCCCTGAAGAAGGGGGTCCCGGAATCATGCTCATCAGCGACCTGTCCGCATCCGACCGCACCTGGGTCCGCGAACGCACCGAGCTGCTGTTCGGCGGCGACACCGTCGTCAGCCGCGACATCGTGCACGTGCCGGCGGACCTGCCCGGCTTCATCGCCCGCGAGGGCGGGGAGAGGGTCGGCCTGGCCACCTTCAAGGTCGAAGGGGAGGTCTGTGAGCTGGTGACCCTGGACGCCCTGTGCCAGTGGTGCGGCGTCGGCACCGGCTTGCTGGCGGCGGTGGAGAAGGCCGCCCGCGCCGCCGGGTGCGAGCGTATGTGGCTGATCACCACCAACGACAACATCGACGCCCTGCGCTTCTTCCAGCGACGCGGCTACCAGATCACCTGCGTGCGCCCCGACGGGATGCAGGCGATCCGCGCCCTGAAGCCCGGCATCCCCGAGACCGGCCACTACGACATCCCGGTGCGCGACGAGATCGAGATGGAGAAACCGCTCGATGCGGCCGGTCCGGGCTGGCGCGTCGTCTGAGGGGGACCGCGATGACCATCCGCATCTTCGCCACCGGCGGCACGTTCGACAAGGAGTACAACGAGCGCGACGGCTCGCTGTATTTCCGGGACACGCACGTGACCGAGATGCTGCGCAAGGGGCGCTGCCGCGTGCCGGTCGAGGTGCGCACCCTGATGATGATCGACTCGCTGGAGATGACCGACGACGACCGCGCGACGATCCTCGACAACTGCCTGCGCTGCCCCCACGAGCGCCTCGTGATCACCCACGGCACCGACACCATGGAGACCACGGCGCGGCTGCTGGGGCCCGCGATCGCCGACAAGACGGTCGTGCTGGTCGGGGCGATGGTGCCCTACACCTTCGGCAGCTCCGACGGGCTGTTCAACCTGGGCGCGGCCGTCGCCTTCGCCCAGACCCTGCCCCACGGCGTCTACGTGGCGATGAACGGCCGGGTCTTCCCCTGGAATAACGTCATGAAGAACAAAGAGATCGGGGAGTTCACGGAGCGGAGCTAACGGCTCCGTCCGTCGGCGTAGGAGCGGGCGCGCGCCAGGAAGTCTTCGACCCCGGCCTCGGACACCAGGTCCTCGTCCCTCACCACCGGCATCCCGGGCGCCGCCCGCCGCAGGGCCAGCACGAACAAGCCGTCGCCCGGCACGGGGACTCCGCCCGCTTCACGATGGACCGCGGCATCCCCGATCCCGCAGCTCGGCGAACGCGCCTTCAGCACCGCCCCGGCGATCCCCTGCGCCAGCAGGTCCGCGACCCGCCCGCGAGCCCAGGCGTCCATCCGCGCGGTCCAGTCCTTTCCGGTCTCCGCGCCCACCATCCGCGGCGCCTCCGGCGCGCCCAGCAGGTCCACTGCCTCGCGCGGCACCGCCATCCCGACCTCGACCTCCGGGCAGACCGCCACCAGCTCCGCCCGCGCCGCCAGCAACTCCCGCACCGCCGCGCACGGTTTCGACTTCCCGTCGTACCGCACAGCTTCCCCGAGCAGGCACCGGCTCACCGCGATCCTCATACGTGGTTCCTCAGGAGCAGCTCGCGGGGATGCGGGTTCAGGTAGGACTGATCGCGGATGTAGGCGATGTCGTGCAGCTCGATGTAGTGCTTCACGAGCGTCATGGGCACGATGAGCGGCACCAGCCCCGCGCGGTGGTCGTCGATGACCGCGGTCACGCGCCGCCGCTCCTCGTCCGCGACGTGCCCGCGCAGGTAGCCGACGATGTGCAGCAGCGCGTTGCCGTGGCGGCTCGGCGTGGCGTGCACGGCCAGGGCCGCCGTGAACCCGGCGAGGTAGAGGTCGCGGAAGGCGGCCGGGGTGTGGTCCTTGATCGCGGCCACCAGCCGGCCCAGCTCGCGGTAGTGCTGCGGGCTGTGGGCCATCAGCAGGTACTTCTCGCGGCTGTGGAAGGCGACGGCGTCGCCGCGCGTCCACCTGCCCCGGAAGAGCCGCGTCGCGCGGTGGTGGGCGAAGACCCGCTCGATGAAGTTCTCGCGCAGCTTCGCGTCGTGGAGCCGGCCCTCCTCCTCCAGGGGGAGCAGGGGGTGGGCCCGCGCGAAGGCGTCGGCGAAGAGGCCGCGCCCGCTGCGCTCGGGCATGCCGCCGGGGTTGCGGACCTTGACGCGCCAGGCGCCGCAGCTCGGCGAGTCCTTCTTGAAGACGAAGCCGCAGAGGTCCTCGCCGCCCAGCTCCTTCACCCGCGACCGCGACCAGCGGCGCATGCGCTCGGTCCAGTCCTCGCCGCTGCGGCTGCCGACCAGGCGCGGCGCCGCGGCGTCGCCCGTCAGGTGGACCGACTCGCGGGGGATGCCCATGCCGACCTCGGCTTCCGGGCAGACCGGCACCAGCTCCAGCCAGCGGCCCAGCTCGTCGGTGAGGTAGCGGTCGTGCTTGTGGCCGGCGTCGAAGCGCACCTTCCGGCCCAGCAGGCAGGAGCTGACGCCCACGCGGATCCTGTCGCCGTTTGATTCCGTCACGGGTCGCCTCCTTGTCCGGGACACAGGATCGCACGGGATGGACGGGCCGCCCAGTCCGCAGATTACGTCTGGCGAGCAGGGGGGCGGCGCGGGTATGCTGGCCCCGGCCGCCGCAGCCCGCGACGGCCGGGGAGGTCGTCATGCTGCGCGCCGCCGCCGGTCTCGTCCTGGGGTACCTCGTCCTGGCGGGTCTGGTCGTCATTCTGATGAGCCTGGCCTGGCTGGCGACCGGCCCCGGGTTCGCCTTCCGCGAGGGATCGCTGGACACCTCGACGGGCTGGTCGCTGCTGAGCGTCGTGTTCGGCCTGGTCTGCGCCGGGTTCGGCGGGCGTGTCGCCGCGCGGTTCTCGCCGCACGCGGTGCCGCTCCTGGCGGGCGTCGTGCTCGTGCTCGGCGGGCTGTCGGCCTTCGGGCCGGCGCCGGTGCGTCCGCCGCTCGAGAAGCCGGTCGCCGAGCTGGGCGTGTTCGAGGCCGCCTCCTACGCCGTTCAGCCGGCCTGGTATCGCTACGCGATCCCCCTGGTCGGGGCGGCCGGCGTCCTGCTCGGCGGGGCCTGGCGCCGAACCCGGCACATTCCGGCCGATTCCTGACCGTCTGTCGCGTCCTGCACCTCCCCTCCCGGGCCGCTCCGGGGTCGTCTCCCCATGCTCCCGCCGCCGCCGCGAAGCGATCGGGAAGCCTGGGGAACGATCCGCCCTCACGGGGAACGCCGCCGCGGCCGATCCGGCCGGTGCATTATTCCCCGCCGCCCCGTCGTTCCGGCTGAAATCTTGCATATCCCCCTCATCCCGCAGCGCGGGCATCGGCGACTTGCGACGAGGAGGGATTCATGAAGAAATGGACAACGGCCCTGACGGTCCTGCTGCTCTGCCTGGCCGCCGCCGCGGCGATCGCCGGGCAGGAGAGCAAGGACCAGCGTCTCGACTTGAAGAGCTTCCTGGACATGAACCGCACGCACGGACCGGCGTTCTCGAGCCGCTCGCCCATGATCGGCAGCCGTTCGCTGTTCGCGGGCTTCGAGGACGGCGCGATCCCGGCCGGCTGGACGTCCGGCGTCACCAACCCGTCCCGCACCTGGAGCGTCAGCGGCGCGACCTCGACCGGCGCGCTCGAGGGCAGCTACTGCGCCTACGTCGGCTACGACCTGACGAACTTCCAGGACGAGACGATCTCGTTCAACCAGACCGTCGACGTGTCGGCGGGGGCCTCGGTGCTGAGCTTCTGGATGGCCGGCAGCCGCACCGATTCCTGGTCGGGGAACGTGGCCGAGACCGTCGAGGTCGACGGCCTGACCGTCTTCGACTTCGACGGCGCCACCGACGCGCAGTACGCTTGGGAGAAGTTCTTCGTCGACCTGGGCGCCTACGACGGCCAGACCGTGACGATCTCCTTCCGCTACCGGGGCGTCGACGGCGACCTGCACGTGCTGGACGCCGTGACGGTCGACGACGGCACCGGCTACGACGTGCCGCCGCCGCCGCCGCCGCCGGCGAACGACCTCTGCGCCGGCGCCGTCGACCTGCAGGAGCAGAGCCTGACGGTCTTCGAGCTCGACCTGTGCCTCTACGCCGACGACTACTCGCCCGGCGTGTACGGCGCCAGCTGCACCGGCTGGAGCGCCGACGGTCCGGACGCGACCTACAAGATCCACCTGGGCCAGGGCGACAGCTTCACGGTCTGCGAGTCGCCGACCGGCGAGTACATCGACCTGGCGCTCTACGCCGTCACCGACTGCGCGGACGCCGCGGCGACCTGCCTGGCCGGCGACGACAGCGGCAACCCCGAGTGCATCAGCTTCGTGGCCCCGGCCTCGGGCTGGTACTACCTGATCGTGGACGCCTACAGCGGCTGCGGCCAGGTCACCGTCACCATCGACTCGCCCGTGGCCAACGAGAACGAGTCGTGGGGGTCGGTCAAGGCCATCTACAGGTAGTTGATCGTCTGTGATCGCGGCGGCCGCCTTCCTCCGGGAGGGCGGCCGCCGCCGTTTGTCGCTGCCGTGTTTCGAAACCGTGGATTCGAGGCGCCTGCCGCCGCCCGCCTTGACAATCCAAGGCCGTCTCCTATCGTAGCCGGTGCGTCCCCACGGCCTGTCGACCGGGACCCTCAGCCCGCGGCCGTGAAGACCCCGGGGACGCGATCTGCGCACAAGGAGACAACATGGCGGCAAGGCGACGTTTCGAGGAACTCGATGCGCGGCGCCTGGAGCTCCAGGCCGGCGGCGGCGCGGACAAGATCCGGCGCCAGCACGACCAGGGCAAGCTCACGGCGCGCGAGCGGCTGGCCCTGCTCTACGACGAGGACACCTTCGTCGAGTTCGGGCTCTGGGTGAAGCACAACTGCGCCGAGCTGGCGGGCAAGTCGTTCCCGGCCGACGGCGTGGTCACCGGCAAGGGCGAGGTCATGGGCCGGCCCGTGTTCGCCTTCTCGCAGGATTTCACCGTCGGCGGCGGCGCCGTCGGCGAGGTGCACGCGGCGAAGATCGTCGAGATGCTGGCCACCGCGCTGAAGTGCGGCGTGCCGGTCGTCGGCTTCAACGACGGCGGCGGCGCCCGCATCCAGGAGGGCGTCAACGCGCTCTCCGCCTACGGCAAGATCTTCTACCACAACACGCTCATCTCGGGCGTGGTGCCGCAGATCTCGGTGGTGGCGGGCCCCTGCGCCGGCGGCGCGGCCTACTCGCCCGCGCTCACCGACTTCATCATCATGGTCGACGGCACCTCGCACATGTTCATCGCCGGTCCCGAAGTGATCAAGGCCGCCACCGGCGAGGTCATCTCCGACGAGGACCTCGGCGGCGCGCAGGCCCACATGCAGATCGCCGGCAACATCCACTTCGTCGCCGCCGACGAGCAGGAAGCCGTGGCGATCGTCAAGTCGCTGCTGACCTACCTGCCGCAGAACAACATGGAGACGCCGCCGTCGCGGCACTTCGACGGCACCGTCGTCGACGACGAGGAGATGGACTGGATCATCCCCGACGACCCCCGTGCCGCCTACGACGTCAAGGAGGTCATCACCCGCCTGGTGGACGACGGCGAGTTCCTGGAGGTCCAGAAGGACTTCGCGGCGAACCTGGTCGTCGGCTTCGCGCACCTCGGCGGGCTGGCCGTGGGCATCGTCGCCAACCAGCCCATGGTCATGGCGGGCGTGCTGAACATCGACGCCGCCGACAAGGGCGCGCGGTTCATCCGCACCTGCAACATCTACAACATCCCGCTGATCACGCTGGTGGACGTGCCCGGCTTCCTGCCCGGCGTCGCGCAGGAACACGGCGGCATCATCCGCCACGGCGCGAAGATGCTGTTCTCGTACTCCGCCGCGACGGTGCCGAAGCTCACCGTGATCCTGCGCAAGGCCTACGGCGGCGCCTTCCTGGCGATGTGCAGCAAGGACGTCGGCGCGGAGTCCGTGTTGGCCTGGCCCACGGCCGAGATCGCCGTGATGGGGCCGGAGGGGGCCGCGCGGGTGCTCTATCGCAAGGAGCTGAAGGAGGCGGCCGATCCCGCCGCCCTGTTCAAGGAGAAGGTCGCCGAGTACCGGCAGGAGCACGCCAACCCGTTCCACGCCGCCGAGGCGCTGCACCTGGACGACATCATCCGCCCGTCGTGGACCCGGCGCCTGCTGATCGAGCGCCTGGGCCTGCTGCGGACCAAGCGCGACATCCGTCCCCACAAGAAGCACGGGAACATCCCGCTATGATGACGCACATGTCGCCATGGCTGATCGCCCTGGTCGCCTTCAGCCTCGTGTTCGCTTCCCTGGGGTGCCTGGCCATCCTGCTGTTCGTCCTGCGCGCCCTGTCGGTCCGCTCCCTGAAGGGCGCGCGCGCGCCGGAGCAGCCCGGCCTCGATCCCGATACCCTCGCCGTGATCGCCGCCGCCGCCTACGCGACGCTCGGCGCTCCCATCCGCATCCATCGCGTCCACGCCCACGCCGACGAGGCCGACGAGTCCTGGGGGCAAGCGGGCCGCATGGATATCATGGTCTCCCACCAGGTGGGTCCGAAATGAAGAAGCTGCGCCTGACGCTGAACGGAACGGTCTACGAGGTGACGGTCGAAGTGCTCGAGGACGACGAGCAGTACGTCACCGGCTCCAACACGATGTCCGGGCTGCCGTCGTCGCCGGGAGCGCCGCGGCCCCGCCGCGCCGAACCTGCGGCGGCCCCGGCGGCCGCGCGGGCGCCGACACCGGCGGCCGCCCACCCCCATGCCGGGGCGGACGCGAACGCCATCACGGCCCCGCTGGCCGGCACCGTGCGCAAGGTGCTGGTGCAGGCCGGCGCCACGGTCGAAGCGAAGACGCAGGCCTTCGTGCTCGACGCCATGAAGATGGACACCTACATCTACGCCCCGCACCACGGCACCGTCCAGGAGGTGTGCGTCCAGGTCGGCGACACCGTCCAGGTGGGCACGGTGCTGGCCCGCTACCGCGCGGAGGGGTGACGTGGACGCCCTCTGGACCTCGACCGGCCTGGCGAACATGTCGTGGCGCGAGCTGGCGATGCTCTGCATCGCCTGCCTGCTGCTCTGGCTGGCCATCCGCAAGCAGTTCGAGCCGCTGCTGCTGGTGCCCATCGGCTTCGGCGCGCTGATGGCGAACCTGCCGCTGTCGGGCCTGATGGCCGAGGGCGGCCCGGGCGAGACCGGCGGCCTGTTCCACTACCTGTTCTATGGCGTGAAGCTGGAGATCTTCCCGCCCCTGATCTTCCTGGGCCTCGGCGCGCTCACGGACTTCGGGCCGCTGCTGTCCAACCCCAAGACCTTCTTCCTGGGCGCCGCCGCGCAGGTGGGCGTCTTCGGCACCTTCCTGGCGGCCAGCGCCATGGGCTTCACGCCCCAGGAGGCGGCCTCCATCGGCATCATCGGCGGCGCCGACGGCCCGACCTCGATCTACCTGACCATGAAGCTGGCGCCGCACCTGCTGGGCGCCATCGCGGTCTCGGCCTATTCCTACATGGCGCTGGTGCCGCTCATCCAGCCGCCGATCATGCGCCTGCTGACCACGCAGAAGGAGCGCGCCATCCGCATGGAGATCGGCGCCGAGGTGCCGACCTGGGTGCGCATCGTCTTCCCCATCTGCGTGACGATCGTGGCCGCCCTGATCGTGCCGGCCGCCACCAGCCTGATCGGCCTCTTGATGTTCGGCAACCTGTTGCGCGAATGCGGCGTGACCGAGCGGCTGACCCGCTCGGCCCAGAACGAGCTGATCAACCTGATCACGATCGTCCTGGGCCTGTGCGTGGGCGTGACGATGTCGGGCGACACCTTCCTGCGGACCGACACCATCAAGATCCTGGTGCTCGGCTGCGCGGCTTTCGCGTTGTCGACGGCGGGCGGCTTGATGCTGGGCAAGATCATGGCGCGCATGCCGGGCAGCCCCGTCAATCCGCTGATCGGGGCCGCGGGCGTCTCGGCGGTGCCGATGGCGGCGCGGGTGGCGCACAACGTGGCGCAGGAGACGGACCCGCACAATTATCTGCTCATGCATGCGATGGGGCCCAACGTGGCTGGGGTCATCGGGACGGCGGTGGCGGCCGGAGGGCTCCTCGCGTTGTTGAAATAGTCCCGGATCACGAGATCGTCTCCGCCCGTTGCCAGGTCGCCTACGCCCTGGATGTCACATACCCGCCATGACAGGGGACGCGCGCCGGGCACCTCGTGTGCCCGGCGCGCTTGAATTCCGGACCCGGGCGCCCTCCTGGCGCCCGGGCCCTCCATACACCCCTGTCATGGCGGGTATGTGACATCCAGGGCGAGGTGGACCTGTCGACGGAGCGAAGACGAACTCGTGGCCGGGTCCTATTCCAACATCAACTCGTCGATGAAGATGAAGGACTCGCCGCCGGCGCCGAGGTGCCAAGCGGGGAGGGGGCCGGCGTTGACGGCGCGGAAGCGCAAGGCGCGCAGATCGGCGCCGTCCAGGGCGAGGGAGAGGTCGCGGATGATCACGGCGTCGGTGACGACGGGGGTGTCGTGGGTGAGGCGGCCGGCTTCGTGGAAGGTGGCGCCGTCGGTGGAGACTTCGACGATCAGTTGCGTGGGCAGCACGATCCAGGAGCGGGTGTCCTGGAGGAAGCCGGCGGCGGCGCGGGTGACGGGGGTGGGGCGGCCGAGGTCCAGGACGGCGACGAAGTCCTGGCCCTGGAAGCCCTGCCAGCCGCCGGTGGCCCAGGCGGGCGTGCCGCGGCGGCCGTCGAGGAGGGCGTCGGGGCCGCCGGCGGTGTACTGGGGGTTGGGCGTGGCGCGGACGTCGACGCGCCAGTCCGTGGGGAGGGCGTCGAAGCGGGCGGTGGTCACGGGGCTCCAGCGCTCGCCGTCGGTGGCGGCGAAGCGCAGGGTGGTCGTCTCGCGCAGGGTCAGAGGCCCTTCGTAGAGGCGGCCCGCGTGCGGTTCTGCGTGGGGGTCGTCGGTCCAGCGGATTTCGCAGTCGGGGTCGGCCGAGGCCAGACGGACCTCCAGCTCGCCGCGGAAGCGGTCGGCCGGGGCTGCAGCCCAGGGCGCGGCGAGGATCGGCGGCGCGAGGGCCGGGGTGCCGGGTCGCGCCTCGGTCGCCCCACCCCATCCCCCGTCCTCGCCCAGGTAGAAGACCAGCTCGCCGCCGTTCGCGATCTCCTCGTGCCACAGGTAGCTGCGTTCCAGGGGGCGGCCGTCGAAGGTGACGCGCTCGATCGCGCCGCTGCCTTCGCGACGGGTGGTGAAGGTGCGCCCGCCGGCCAGGCGCAGGCTCATGCACTCGTGCAGGGGCGGGATCACGAGCCACTGGCGGGACGTCGGCGCCACGTCGTAGAGGCCGTAGGCGGCCAGCACGTACCAGCTCGACATCTGGCCGCAGTCCTCGTTGCCGATCAGGCCGTCGGGCGCCGTCGTGTAGAAGGAGTCGCGGAGGCGCGCCACGCGCTCGGCGCTGCGGCCGGGCTTCCCGTTGAAGTGCGACAGCCAGGCGATGTGGTGGCTGGGCTCGTTGCCGTGGGCGTACTGGCCGACCAGGCCGGTGATGTCGGCCTGGTCGCGGCCCGTCGTCGCGCTGTCGGCGGCGAAGAGCGAGTCGAGCACGGCTTCGCAGGCCGCGTCGCCGCCCAGCAGGGCCGCGTGCTCGCGCAGGTGGTGGGGGGCGGCGAAGCGGTACTGCCAGGCGTTGGCCTCGGTGTAGTTGAAGTCCACGCGGCGCGGGTCGAAGGGCTGCAGCCAGCGGCCGTTGTGGCGGGGGCGGAAGCAGCGGGATGCCGGGTCGAAGAGGTGGCGCCAGGCCTGGGCGCGGTCCTCGAAGGCGGTCGCGATGTCGTCCCGACCGAGGGAGGCGGCGAAGCGTGCGATGCAGGCGTCGTCGTAGGCGTACTCCAGGGTCCGGCTGACCGATTCCATCTCCTGCTCGGCGCCGATGTAGCCGTCGCGGCGGTAGGCGGCCAGGCCGAAGCGGTCGCCGCCGGCGCTCGCCAGCATGGCCCGCAGCGCCAGGTCCTCGTCGCCGCGCACGAGCCCCTTGAGGTAGGCGTCGGCGATCACCGAGACGCTGTGGTAGCCGATCATGCAGTCGGTCTCGTTGGCGGCCAGCTCCCACACCGGCAGCCGGCCGCCCTGCTCGTACTGCGCGAGCATGGTGCGCACGAAGTCGCGCGTGCGCTCCCGCTGGACCAGCGTGAACAGGGGATGGGTCGCGCGGTAGGTGTCCCACAGGGAGAAGACGGTGTACTGGTCGCGGCCCTCGGCCTCGTGGATCGCCAGATCCAGGCCGCGGTAGCGGCCGTCGGCGTCGCTGAACAGGTTCGGGGCCAGGAAGCTGTGATAGAGCGCGGTGGCCAGGATGGTCGCCTGCGCGGCGTCGGCGATCTCGACCTCGAACGGAGCCAGCTCCCGCCGCCAGGCATCGCGCGCCTGCGCGCGGGTCCGCGCGAAATCGAACTCCGCCCACTCGGCCTCGAGGTTGCGGCGCGCGCCGTCGGCGTCCACGGCCGAGATCCCCACCTGCACCAGCAGCTCGCCGCCCGCATCGCCGAAGGACAGCACGGCCTGGGAGGGACGGTCGGGGTGTGCCGGGTCGCCGGCCGCGATCCGGGTCGCCGTGAAGGGGCGCGAGAAACGGGCCCGGAAATGCACGACCTGGTCGCGCGCCCAGGCCGACGAGCGCCGGAAGCCCTCGACGGTGCGGTCGTCGACCGCGCGCAGGTCCGCGTCCAGCAGGCGGTCGCGGTGCTCGAGGTCGACGATCACGTGGGCGGGCGCGCCGGCCGGGAACGCGTAGCGGTGCAGGCCGGTGCGGGGCGTGGCCGTGAGCTCGACGTCGATGCCGCCGTCGCTCAGGCGCACCATGTAGTAGCCGGCGGCGGCCCGCTCGGTCGCCTTGTCGAAGGGCGAGGCGTAACCCGGTCCGAACCGGTCGGGCTCGCCGCTGTCGAGCGAGGGCTCGCCGACTACGGGCATCAGCAGGACGTCGCCGTAGTCGCCCACGCCGGTGCCGCTGAGGTGGGTGTGCGAGAACCCGTAGACGACGGTGTCGCTGAAGTGGTAGCCGGAGCAGCCGTCCCAGCCGGTCAGGCGCGTGTCGGGGCCGAGCTGCACCATGCCGAAGGGCAGCGCGGGACCGGGGAAGGTGTGGCCGTGCCCGCCGGTGCCGATGAACGGGTCGATGCGGTCGACCAGTTCCGCGGGGGTGGCCGCGGCGGCGCGCGGCGCGCCGGCCGCCAGCAGGGCCAGGCACAGCGCCGCGACGCGCTTCATTCGCCGGTGTCCCGGTCGGCGAAGTGCCGGTAGAGCAGCCAGGTCGCCACGGCGGTGATGGCGAACATCAGGATCGGCACGCCCCAGGTCCAGAAGAAGCCGTGCAGGGGCGTGGACACGGGCAGCGGGACGAAGTCCATCGTGGTGCCGTTCATCGCTCGTCGTCCTTCCGGTGCCGCTTGCGCCAGTGGTTCCAGGCCAGGGCCAGGCCCAGGAACGAGGCCAGGTAGGCGATGCTCATGCCGATGAGCATGGTGATGCCCTTGTCCATCTCAGCGACCCCCCTCTTCCTGCCAGCGCAGGCGCTGTTCGAGCTGCTCGACGTAGGCCGCCTGCTTGGCTTCGTACTCGCTCGAGACGGCCCGCAGCTTGGGATCGATCACCCAGTAGATGAGGCCCGCCCCGCCGACCGCGCCCAGCAGCAGCAGCAGCCCGCCCGTCTGCATCAGCAGCAGTTTGGTCACCCCGAGCATCAGCGCGGCGAAGACCAGCGGCGACAGGATCACGGCGATCCAGTCCTCGCGGGTCCAGGCGTCGGCCTGCTCGGGCGTCCAGACGCGGCGGATCAGGGGCCGGCGGCCCTCGCCCGGCGTCGCACCGTGCCGCACGGGAGCCTCGGCGAGCAGGCCGCGGCGCACCGCCTCGCGGTGCACCGGTCCCCAGCGGCCCAGCGGCCGGGTCATCACGTAGTAGCGCACCAGGCGGTCCATGTTCTCGGGCCGCGTGAGCAGGGTGACCGGCACGAAGACCACCGCACCCAGGGCCATCAGCAGCCAGAACTGCAGGTAGTCGGGCAGCGCGGGCAGCACGCCGAACTCGGGCAGGATCCACACGACCAGCCAGGACATGCCGAGGTTGGCCATCCAGCCCGCCAGGTAGCCCCAGGCGTTGAAGCGCCACCAGACGACCTGCAGGATGTTGGGCAGCCAGATGCCGGCCATCATCAGCCACAGCGCGAAGATCAGCCAGCGCGTGATCTCCTGCATCATCAGCCCGTAGAAGAAGGAGCCGATCAGCAGCGCGAAGGTGGACCAGCGCCCGACCCAGACCAGCTGCTTCTCGGTCGCTTCGGGGCGCAGGTAGCGCTGGTAGATGTCGCGCGTGAAGTAGAGGGCGCCCAGGTTCAGGTGGCTGGAGATCGTCGAGAGGTGGATGGCCAGCACGGCGCCGAAGAACACGCCGACCAGCCCGACCGGCAGCAGCTCGAAGCCCATGCGGAACCAGCCCAGCTCGTACTGCGCGGCGTCGGTGATATTTGGCAGCATCGAGAAGAAGGCCAGGATGCCCGCGGCCCAGAACCCGTTGCGGATCAGGGTGACGGCGCCGCCGGCCCACAGGCCGTAGGTCGCATCGCGCACCGTCTTGGCCGACTGGATGCGCTGGGCCTCGACGTACCAGTCGAGGCTCGTGCCCATCCCGAAGCCGCCGATCACCGAGATCACCAGCATGGTCAGCCACCAGGCGATGGGGAAGTCGCCGGTGAACCAGCCGGAGAAGGCGAAGGCGTCCAGGCGCCACTGCTGGCCGAGCGCCGCGATGTTCGAGGTCACGGCTTCGGGGCCGCCCGCGGCGGCGAGGCCCACCACCGTGACCATGACGATGGCGAAGACCGCGACGATCCCCTGCAGGAAGTCGCCCATCACCACGCCCCAGTAGCCGGCGGCCAGCGTGTAGAAGGCGGTGATCACGCTCGGCAGCACCAGGCCCACCCACACCGGCCAGCCGAAGGCCAGCGCGCAGACCTTGCCCATGGCGATGCCCACCCAGCCCAGGATGAACATGTTCATGAACACCTGCCAGCCCGCCATCCAGCCCCGCAGCAGCTCGGCGCCCAGGCCGCCGAAGCGCTGGGTCTGCCACTCGGCCTGGGTGTAGGCCAGCGAGCGGCGGAAGATGCGCGCCGAGACGAAGGCGCCGATGGCGGTCCAGGCCGTGAAGAACGTGTACCAGAGGCCGCGCAGTCCGTTGGCGTAGATGACGCCGGCGATCCACATCGGCGTGTCGGTGGCTGTGTGGGTGCTGAACACCGACGAGGCCGGCAGCCACCAGGGCAGCCCGCGCCCGGCCAGGAAGAAATCGCTCTCCGAGCGCCGCCCCAGCCGGTAGAAGAAGAAGGCCCCGCCCACCATCAGCAGCAGGTATGCGGCCGCCCAGAAGATGTCCAGGTTGGTGAAGTGTCCCACGTGACCGCCTTGGCCGGGGGCCGGAAAAGGGGGATAAGACGTTGCGCGGCCCGGAGTATACCCGCGCCCCCGGTCGCGGGGAAGGCCGATCCGCGGCGGCGCCCCGGCACGGGAAGCTGGCGGAAATCCTCCCGAACCCCCATCATCCCCCCATGTTCGAGTACCAGCAGCACCGTCGCTATTTCGCCCAGTGCGCGCAGGGTCTGGAGGACCTGCTCGCCGAGGAGCTGCGCGAGCTGGGGGCCGAGCCGGAAACGCCAGGCCGCCAGGGCGTGGGCTTCCTGGCCGACCAGGCGGCGCTCTACCGTGTCGTCTACCGCACGCGGCTGGCCGCCCGCGTGCTGGCGCCGCTGATCACCTTCGACTGCCACAGCGACCGCTACCTCTACACGACCGCCCGCAAGCTGGACTGGGATGTCCTGCTCACGCCCGCGACCACCTTCGCCGTGGACGCCACCGTCTCGCAGAGCAACCTCGACCACTCGCAGTTCGCGGCCCAGCGGCTCAAGGACGCCATCGTCGACCACTTCCGCGAGTCGACGGGCAGCCGCCCGAGCGTGGACCGCCGCGCGCCGCAGCTGCTGCTGAACCTGCACGTGCGCCAGAACCGCGCCGTGATCAGCCTGGACCTCGGCGGCGGCGCCCTGCACCGCCGCGGCTACCGCACCGAGGCGGGGGAGGCCCCGCTGCAGGAGACCCTGGCCGCGGCGATCGTGCGCCTGAGCGGCTGGGACGGCGAAGGCCCCCTGCACGACCCGATGTGCGGCTCGGGCACGCTGCTGGCCGAGGCGTGGCTGTCGGCCTCGCGCATCCCGGCGGGCTGGCTGCGCGCGCAACTGGCGCCGCCCTGGGCGCTGCTGCCGGATTTCGACGAGCAGGTGTGGGTCGAGGTGCGGCGCGAGGCGGCGGCGATGCGGCGCCGGCTGGAGCCCGGCCTGGTCAGCGGCGCCGACCTGGACCGCGACGTGGTGAAGACCGCCCGCGCCAACCTGGCGAAGCTGCCCGGCGGCGCGGCCATCGGCCTGGGCGTCGCCGACGCGCGCGACCTCGCCCTGCCGCCCGGCGCCACGGTCCTGACCAACCCGCCCTACGGCGTGCGGCTCGGGCAGCGGCGGGAGGTCGAGGCCCTCTACAAGGCCTTGGGTGACGCCCTGAAGCGGCGCTGCGCGGGGACGACGGCCTGGATCCTGTGCGGTGACACGGGGCTGGTCGGGCATCTCGGGCTGCGGCCCGCGCAGCGGGTGCCGCTGTGGAACGGGGGGATCGAGTGCCGACTGGTGCGGCTCGACCTCTTCGCAGGTCCGCGCAAGGCCGACCTGCCGCCGACGGCTTGATCCCCCTATCGCCCGATCACCGTGCGAGCATCAACTTGATCGTCCTGATGCGTTCGGCCGCCGACAGGCGGGCGAAATAGACGCCCGACGGCGCCGGACGGCCTCGGTCGTCGCAGCCGTTCCAGACCACGGTGTGACGGCCGCCCGCGACCACCCCCAGTTCCAGCAACTTGACTCGACGTCCCTTCGCGTCGTGGATCGCGAGCCGGATCGGCGTGGGGCCGTCCAGCGTGTAGGCGATCTCGGTCACGGGGTTGAAGGGGTTCGGCACGGCGTGTTCCAGAACGGCCGTACCCATCGCCGGCGTCGCGGCGGCCAGCGTGACGCTGCCCAGCACGATCCCGGACGATCCGTTCCCGGTGGCGAGTTCGTAGGTCAATTCCCCGGCTTCGGCCCCGGCGTCGAAGCAGGTCATGTCGGGGTCTTCGGCAGGGGAAACCGCGATCTCCGTATCGTTCGCGGCATGAACCGTGTGGCGCCGCAGCACGTAGCTCAGCCCCGGATCGTGGTCTCGCAGCCTCCAGGACAGCCGCACGCCGGACGGGGTGCGGTCGGCCCGGAAGTACGCCAACTCGCCGGCGACGGTGGGTTCCTGCCAGACCGCCACGTGGTGGGAAGCGCGGCCGTCGATGCTGGTGAAATCCCCGACCAGGTGCAGCTTCCATCCCTCCCGGGCCATGGCGCGGACGGGGCCGTCGGCGCCGGCGCCGAGCGGCTGCCAGGAAACGCCGTCGAAGCGGGCGACGTTGCGGGCCGCCACGCCGTCGAGGTGCGAGAACTCGCCACCGGCGAAGAGGGTGCCGGCGTAGCCGCACAGGGCGTGGATCTCGCCGTCGACCGCGGTCGTGCACAGGGGGATCCAGTCGTGGCCGTCGAACGCCGCCAGACCGGCTGCCGGCAGGCCTCCCGCCGTGGTGAACGCTCCCTGCGCCACGAGCTTGCCGTCCCAGACCGCCAGCAGGTCGGCCGGCGCGTCGAGGCCCGAGCCCAGCGGTTCCCAGACGCCGTCGGCATAGGCGCCGATGTGGCCGAGGGCGACGCCGTCGATCATCGTGAACGGACCCGAGGCGACGAGGGAGCCGCTCCAGGAGGCGAGGGTCCCGACCTCGCCGTCGGCGGTCGTGGTCAGCGCGGACCAGGCACCGTCGGCGTAGCGGTACAGCACGGGTCCGGGCGCGTAGAGCGCTCCATCGTGATACAACGTCGGGATGGCGGGAACGTCGGGTACGGGACAGATGAAGATCGGATCGTAGAAGAGATAGAGACGATCGCCGAACGGAGTCCAGGCCGTCGTCAAGGCGAGGGATTGCCCGTCGCTGAGCAAGCTCTCGACGTGGCCCTGATCGAATTCCGCCAGCAGCGACCAGGCGCTTCCGTTCCAGGCGAGGATCTCGTATCTGGGATCGTAGATGCCGCATCCGGGACCGACCTGGGCGGTGACGAGAGTTCCCTGATAGTTCCGGAGCTGGGATATCGGTAGCCGGATTCCATCGCCGGACGGGAACAGGCCCTGCCACCCGCCCGGATCGTAGGCGATGGCACCGGCGGAAGCGACGCCCTCCACGTCGCTGAACGAACCCACCGCGATCAGCCGATCGCCCTGAACGCAGAAGTCCTCGAATCGCTGGTAGTCGAGCCACGTCATGCCTGCCCAGCTCACGCCATTGGTGCTGGCCATGCAGGTCGGGGTCGGGCTGTCGATCGTGCTGCCGTACGAACCGAAGACGAGGATGCTCCCGTCGTGGATCACCAGACCCTGGTAGCCGTTCCAAGCGCTCCCCAGCCGCGATGACGTCGTCCAGGCCGCGCCGTCCCACGTCCTGACTTCACAGCTCATCATGATGTCGTCCGAATCGTAGCTGCACAGGGCGTGGAGCCGGTCGCCGTCGACGGCCAGGTATTCGGGCGCGCGCGGCAGTCCGGCGCCCAGCGCCCTGAACTCCCCGTCGCGCCAGGCGGCGACGTAGGTTGCCGGCAGTCCGCCGGCGTGGAGGAAGTTGCCGCTGAAGATCAGCTCGTCGCCGCAGACGGCGAGGTTGCCGACACCCGCATCGGCGCTCAGGACCTCGACCCAGGCCCCGTCCTGGAGCCGATGCTTGCCGAGGTGCACGGCTCCGTGGTACCAGGCCATCGGTGCGCCGGTGGCGTAGTAGTCCGGTCCCAGCTGCGTCCATGACGCCCCGTTCCAGTGCATCACCTCGAGCACCCAGTAGGTCGTGTCCCCCCGCTTGCGCATCAGCGCCAACGGGCCGTCGTCGCCCAGGACCAGGTCCAGGACCTCGTCCGTCAGGCCCTCGCCGAGCGGGTGCCAGGTTCCGTCCGTGCAGGCGGCGATGTTGCGCACCGGCACGTCCCCGGCGAACGTGAGCGCGCCGCCGGCGATCAGCGTCCCTTGCCAGTCGAGCACGCAGTGGACGTCGCCGGCCAGACCCTGCAGCTGGAAGCCGGATTCCCACGCCGCGCGGCTCGGGTTCGGGGCGATGGCGAGGACGAGGACGAGGCACAGGACGGGAATCGCCGTACGGAAGTTCATGATGGTCTCCCGGGATGCGAGCGGGGCGATGTCGTTATCATGTTAACATAGGGACGACGATCCGAAGTCGTCAAATCAGCCGGGTTTCCGGAGCATTCACCGCACCAGCATGGCCTTCACCGCGTTCGTCCCCGTCTCGGTCACGATCCTGATCACGTAGGCCCCGGCCGGGACGTCGCGGCCGCGCTCGTCGCTGCCGTCCCACGTCACGGTGTGGGCGCCGGTGGGATGCGGGCCGACGGCCAGCACCTTGATCAGGCTGCCGGTCAGCGAGTGCACGGCGACCTGGGCCGTGCCGGGCCGCGCCAGCGTGTACGACACCTGCGTGCTCGGGATGAAGGGGTTCGGGTAGACATGCAATCGGGGAACATGGGATCCAGGCGGTTCGGACGTGCCGAAACACACCGACTGCTCGCCAAGGGCGGTCCAGGCGTCCGGCGTCGCCGCGTACGACAGCGTGTAGCGCGCCCGTGATGCCGTGGCGAGAGGCTGTGCTGTGTCGTGGGCCACCCCACTCCTGTCGCCCGGGTCCGGCGTGAACGGGACGTTCCAGATCGCATCGTCATCGGTAGCGGTCAAGCGCAACGACTCCCGGGCGATCGGCGCCGAGAGCGCCCATGTCAGCGTGACGGCACGCGCCCGCGAGGCCTGCGTTCCGGACTGCCCCGGATCAAGAGGCTGGCCGGGCGATGGGTCGTCCACCATGGCCGTGAATGAGGCGAGCAGGTTCGGCACGGCGTTGCCGCACTGCCCCGGCATGATCTGAAGGCCGTGGTAGTCAACGCCGAGGATGACGTTTCCCTGGTGGATGGCGAGTTCAAGGGCGTCGCCTGGAATCTCTGAAGCGCCGATAAAAACGGGAAAAGATGGTGACGTGATGTCCAGGACAGTCAGATCGTCGAAATAATTGGCCAGATAGACGTGAGTTCCGGAGATCGCCACGCTTTTGGCGCCGTTCGACAGATCGAAGCGCCCCAGCGCGAGGGGGCTCTCGGGTCGGATGACATCGAAAAACTGGACGTAACCGGTCGTGGCGACCGCCAGATGACGGCCTTGGATTGCCAACTTGTTGATCGGGTGTGTCAGATCAACGGCGCAGATGACGTGCGGTGATTTGGGGTCCGAAATGTCGATCACCTGAAGCGTGCGGGAGTCGGCCACATAGGCAATGCTATCGGAGATGACGATATCCGATGCGGTGCCGGGCGTGTCCACTCCGCCCACGATCCGGGGGCTCTGCGGGTTCCTGATGTTGATCGACAGCAGTCCGTTGTTGCCGTCCGCGACGAAGGCGTGGACCCCCTCGAGTGCCACCGCCAGGGCTTGGCCGGGAGTATCGACGCTTCCGGTGATCGAAGGGGATCCCGGATTTGTGAATTCGATCACCTGCAGGCCGGCTTCACCGTCCGCAACATAGGCGTGCGTGCCGGATATCGCGGTGCCGTAGGCATTTCCCGGCGTGTTGGTATTGCTCAGGTATGAGGGGTAGTGGGGGTTCGAAACGTCGACGATATCCACCCCGGTATACCGGCAGGCAGCGAAAACGTAGTTGCCGGATACCGCCACGTCGTAGACGTCGCTCAGCGTGTCGGCATCGCCCAGGATTGCGGGATTGGCGGGATTCGACGCGTCGTAGACGCGAAGGCCCAGCCCAAATATGGCGGCGAATACATTCGTTCCGGATATGGCTGCACCGTATACGCTGGCCCCGGTTTCCACACAGCCGACGGTTCGGGGATTGAACTGGGATGACACGTTCACCACCTGCAGGCTGCCGTCTTGGGCCGAGACGTAGGCATAGCCGCCTGCGACAGTGACGTCCAAGGTCTGATCGGGCAAGCTGACATGGCCTGCAATGAAAGGCGCTGCTGGATTCATGACGTTGATGACTTGCAGTCCGGTAGAATAACTGGCGACGTAGACGTTGGCGGAGGTGACCGCGACGCCGCGCGCGCCGCCCCACATCTGGACATTGCCCACGATCTGGGGACTTTCGGGATTCGAGATGTCGACGACCTGCAGGCCTGCGTTGTCGGCGGCGACGAAGGCATGATTGCCGAACACATCCACATCATATGCGCGATCGGAAAAGCATAGCCGGCCCACGAGTTGTGGAGCTTCTGGCCGGGTGATGTCGATCACCAGCAACCCGGAATCAAGATCGACGATGTAAGCGTATGCATCTTTGATCGCCACACGCCATGCGCGCCCAGGTGTGTCCACGCTGCCCACGATACAAGGGCCGTTCGGTTTGGTGATGTCGATGATTTGCAGGCCGTCGTCGTCGTCGGCCACATATAAGTAATGGCTGGAAACCGCCACTCCCTATGCGCCGCCGGGTGTGTCGACTTCTCCCACGATTTCTGGCGAGACAGGATCGGAAACGTCGATCACCTGGATGCCGTAATTGTCAACCGCAAGATAGGCGTACATGCCCGAGACGGTCACGTCGCGTGAGTATCCCCAGGTGCCCAGGTCGCCGATCTGATGCAGGTAATCCGCGTAATCGATGCAAACGGCCCGGCCCGGTCCCGCACCGCCGGCGCAGATCAGGATTGCGGCGATGAGGGCGGGAATCTGCGGTCGTTGGTCGGAGTTGAGTCGAGAGGAAGCTGAAGGGACGAGTCGTTGCGCGACCGCCGGTGATGCCTGACCGCATTGCATGTCTAGCCTTTCGGCCAGGGGTGTTTCGGCGGAGTGCGAAGGATGCACCCACACCGACCAAGTCCGATCGTTGAACAGGGTGACAGCTATGATCGAACCCAGATATCCCTATCGACGACTTCAATGGCTGCATCCGTCTGTACGATTCTACTTCTTCCGCCATTTGCTGTCCAGAGCGATGGGGTTGCCCCGGGAGAAATGCCAATCGCCCCCATGGCATGAAGCGCCATGGGGGCGATAATCCAGCGATCGATCTGGTTAGAAGAACGCCTTCGCCACCTTCAAAATCCCCTGCTTCCAAGGCACCCGATGCGAAACCCCCGACCGCCCCTCGAACTCCGCCAGGTGCTCCAGGTACCACCGGTAGTTCCTCACCAACGCCTGCTTGTTCGAGTACTGCGGGTCGAACCCCAGCACCCGCTCCGCCTTCTCGATCGAGACGAAGGAGTCCTCGCTGGCGGTCTCGTACACCCACTTGTAGAGCGGCGACAGCTTCAGCGCCTCCAGCAGCCGCAGGGTCGCGATGACCGGCCCGGCCGGAAACCCGCGGATCCGCTTGCCGAACCCCGCCTCGTCCAGCACGGCCTGGTAGTCCTCGCGCATGGTCGTGAACTCGCGCGCGCCCAGGTTGAAGACGTCGTCGACCTTCTCGCGCGGCCCGGTCAGGCAGAGGTGGATGCCCTGGCAGATGTCCTCGACGTCGGCCAGCTGGTAGCGGTTGCGGCCGTCGCCGATCATCGGGAAGCCCTTGCCGTCCTTGGCCCAGTCGTAGAAGAGGGCGAAGACGCCCAGCCGCTCCGGCCCGATGAAGGACTTCGGGCGCACGATCGGCACGCAGAGGCCGCGCGCGCGGAACTCCGCGCAGACCTGCTCGGCTTCGACCTTGCTCTCGCCGTAGGGGCCCACGCCGTGCAGGCGGTCGTCCTCGAGCAGCGGGTGGTGGTCGGGGATGCCGTAGACGGCGGTCGACGAAACGTGCACGACCCTCTCGCAGCCCGCATCCAGCGCGGCCTGCAGCACGGTGCGGGTGCCGTCGAGATCGGTCGAGCGGATCTCCTCGCGCGTGTACAGCGGCAGCGCCGCGGCGGCATGCACGACCTGCGCGCAGCCGGCGACCGCGCGCTCCACGTCGGCGCGGACGCGGATGTCGCCGTCGACCACGCGCACGCGCGGATCGTCGCGCTCGGGGTAGTCGAAGGTCGCGACGTCCAGCGAAACCACCTCGTAACCCCGCGCGAGCAGGTAGCGCACCATGTTGATGCCCAGGAAGCCGGCGCCGCCGGTGACGAGGCAGCGTGTCTGCGTGGTCGATCCGTTGTTCATGTCGTCGTCCTCGTCCGGGGTTGTCGTGATTCGCGCGTTCGAACATAGGCAGGCGATCGCCCCGGCGCCAGTTCGCAACCGTTCGCTTATCGATGGGTCGTGGCTGCGGATAATCCCGCCCCCGCCCATGCTGCTGTTCGACTTGGGTTCACACATCCTGTGGTGACAGGGGTGTCCTGCAGGCCCTGAAGCCAGGATGGCGAAAGGGCCGGAAGGCCAAGCGAGCCGGGCACAGGATGTGCCCGACGAGCGCCCCCTGTCACCACAGGATGTGTGAACCCAAGTCGCAACACCGCATGGGCAGGCATTATTCGCAGCCAGAACTCAATTCAAACGGCTTGCGACCAGTACGACTCCGGCGACGATCAGCAAGAGTCCCCCCCCCTGCACGAGGTCGACGCTCTCCCCGAGCCAGAGCGCCGAAGCCGACACCACGATCAGGAAGCCCGTCCCGGTCATGATCGGGTAGGCGAGCGAAACCGGGACGCGGCTCAGCACGTACGCGTAGCTCACGACGTTCACGGCGAACAGCGCGATGCCGCCGACCACCAGCGGGTTCAGCAGGATCTGGCGCAGGGCGCCGACGGGGTCGGCGGGGTCGAGCGGCCGGTCGCGCATCCCGGCGCGGATCAGCAGGTTGGCGGCGGCGTTGGCGCTCAGGGCCAGGATCAGGGCCAGGACGTGCGGTTTCATGGTCCTCCGGGGGTTGACGGCCACCGCCGATCATAGCATTTCGACCGCCGGCGCGCCTCGGGCGATCTGAAGACCTTGACAAGATGAGAAACGACGCCATATTGGGCGTCATGAAACGATAAAACAATTAACGTTTCAATGTTTCGCAACGAGGGAACCGATCGATGCCCGAAGCTCGTCATCACGATAAGTCATTTCAATTATACGCAGTTGCGGAGCCGCTCTTCGAGCGTTACGGCTTCCGCAAGACGACCGTGGAGGAGATCTGCCGCGCCGCCGGGGTCTCCAAGCGGACCTATTACGAGCTGTTCCGCGACAAGGCGGACCTGCTCACCCGGATGCTCGTCCACCTGGCCAGCGAGGCGGCCCTGGGCTGGCGGGACGCGCTGGACCCCGCCCAGCCCACCGTCGAAAAGGTCCTTTCCTACCTCGACGGCTACGAGGCGTTCGGCCGGCAGCACCCCGCGTTCGCGAAGTGCATGCACGAGATCGACAACGACGTCTGCAGCCGGGAATTCGAGAACCACCCCAGCGTGCAGGCCATGCGCGACGCCCTGGCCGGCGTGCTGGCCGAGGGCGTCGCGCGCGGCGAGCTGCGGCCGCTGGACCCGCCCACGCTGGTGTGGATCATCGACAGCCTGCTGGACACCATGTACTACATGTTCCCGCAGATGACCGGGCGCGTGAGCGCGCTCGAGGACCCGCTCCTGGCGAGCGAACTGCGCGCCTTCATCATCAACGGCATCCGCAACCCCGACCACGACCCCGTACGGAGGACACGATGAACATCGGACACCTGGCGCGCGCGGCGCTCATGGCCGCCGTCTGTCTGGGAGCGGCCATCCCGGCGGCCGCTGCCGACGAGCCGGTTCCCGCAACCCTCGACATCGGTCCCGGCGCCGTCATCGCGGCGCGCCCCGGGGCGGCCGAGACCCTCGACCTCGAGACCTGCGCGCAGCGCGCGCTGGACGGCAACGACCTGCTGCAGGCCGAGCGCTTCCGCCGGCGCGAGCTCGACGGCCAGATGAAGCAGGCCCTCGCCACCGGCCTGCCGACCCTCGACGCCACGGGCACCTGGTCGCGCGGCCGCGACCCGAGCTTCGCCCTGGATTCCAGCTTCGGCGGCGGCGACTCGGGCAGCGCCCTGATCGACAGCCTGTTCGGCGGGTTCAGCTTCATCCCGCCGCCCGAGGACATCCCGGCCCAGACCTACTGGCGCTCGAGCCTGAACCTGAGCTGGACCCTGAACCCGATCAAGATCCTCGGCGCGATCGGCGCCGCAGGGCAGGGCATCCGCCGCCAGGACCTGGCCCTGCTGGGCGCCGTCCACCAGACCGAGCAGGACGTCGTGGCGGCCTACCATGGCGTCGTGCTGGCCGCCGAGCAGCTCGCCGCCGTCGAGGCGGAGGTCCGCAACCAGCAGGAGTTCCTGGACATCGCGCGCCTGCGTTTCGGGCTCGGGATGGTGACCGAGCTGGACACGCTGCAGGCCGCGGTCGCGGCGGCGAACCTCTCGCCGCAGCTGCGGCAGGCGCAGCAGGGCCTGCGCACCGCGGGGGCCCGCCTCAACGCCGTGATGGGCGCCGACCCCGAAGCGCCCCTGTCCGTCCGCAACGAGCAGAGGGTGGAGGCGGACGACGTCTCGCGCGAGACGGCCCTGGCCCTGGCCGCGCGCCGGCCCGACGTGATGCAGGCCGAGGTGATGAGCGACCTGCTGCGCCAGAATCGCCGGGCCCAGAAGTCCGAGATGCGCCCCTACCTGTCGATGCTCGGCAGCTACGGCTACATCGGCAGGCGCCTGAAGGACCTCGACGACACCGGCCACGACTTCTGGAGCGCCAGCGTGGCCCTGAACGTGCCGCTGTTCGACGGCCTGCTGACCCGCGGCCTGGTCCAGCAGACCGAAGCCTCGATCCTGCGCACCGAGTCGGAGCGCAACGGCCTGCTGCGGCAGGCGCGCGTCGAGGTGCTCGACCTGCTCGACGGCCGCGACGCCGCCCGCGACAACCTGCGCGCGGCCGAGCTGAACATGGACCGGGCCGAGGACCTGCTCGAGACCAGCATCCTGATGCTGCGGCACGGCAAGGCCGACTACCTGAGCGTGCTGCAGTCCGAGGCGGAGCGCTCCCGCGCCCGCACCAACCTGATCCAGGCGCGGTACGACGTGCTGACCACGACCGCGTCCCTGAAGCGCGCCATCGGCGTCTCGCCCCTGCTGCCCCTGGCGGCGGTGGACGGGCTCGTCGCGGGAGGTTCGCAGTGACCATCGGAACGGAGAAGACCATCATGACGACGCGCAAGCTGTTCGCCGCCGCGGCCCTGATGCTGGCCCCGGCCCTGCTGTCGACCACGGGCTGCGGACCCAGGGGGGGCGGCGCGCCGCCGGCCGAGACCGCCCGCAACGTCCGCGTGCTGGAGCTGGACGCCACCGACCTGACCGAGATGTTCGAGGTCTCAGGCGCGGTGCAGCCCCTGCGCGGCACCGACGTCGCCGCCGAGGAGGACGGCACCGTGGCCGCGATCCCGCACGACAAGGGCGCGCGCGTGGCCAAGGGGCAGACCCTCATCGAACTGGACCGCCGCCTGCTGTCGGCGGAAGCGGATGCCGCCCGCGCCGAACTGGCGCTGCAGGCCTACAACGTCGAGCAGACGCAGCGGCTGTACGAGGCAGGCAAGATCAGCCGCGTCGAGCTGCTGACCGCCGAGGCGCTGCACGGCCGGTCCGCGGCCGCGGCGCGCGTCGCCGAGCTGCGGCACGAGCGGGCCGCCATCGCGGCCCCCTACGCCGGGATCGTGGCCGAGCGCTTCGTGGAGCCTGGCCAGCTGGTGGCGCCGGGCACCGTCGTGGCCCGCGTGGTCGACCCGTCGGTCCTGAAGCTCGCCGGCTGGCTGACCGAGCGCGACATCGTCTGGCTGCGCGAGGGCGCGGCGGCCGAGGTCACGCTCGACGGCGTCGCGGCCCCCGTCGCCGGGCGCGTGGCCTGGCTCGGCTTCGAGGCGGACCCGGTCACCGGCAAGTTCCCGCTGGAGATCCGTCTGGACAACCGGGACCTGTCGCTGCGGCCGGGCGTGGTCGGCCGCGCCCGCATCCACAAGCAGACCCTCGCGGGCGTGATCGCCATCCCGCGCGACGCGGTCCTCGACGCCGGCGGCGGCGCGGCGGTCTACGTCGTCGACGGCGACCGCGCGCAGCTGCGTCGCATCGTCCTGGGACCCGACCAGGGCCTGCTGGTGGCGGTGACCGAGGGCCTGCGCGCGGGCGAGCTGCTGGTCGTGCGCGGCCAGCGCGACCTGATCGACGGCGCGCTCGTCAAGACGGTCGAGACGGCGGGCGCCCGCGACGGCAGCCTCGCCGGCGACCCGGCCGCGACCACCGAGGCCGGCGCCGCGACGCGCGCCGCGGCTTCCGGGACGGAGGCCGCGCGATGAGGCTCGTCAGCGGCGCGATCCGCCGGTACCCGATGATCTTCGCCTTCATGGCGATCATCACGATCGTGGGCGTCAAGAGCTACCTCGAGCTGCCGCGCGAGTCGAGCCCCGACGTCAAGATCCCCTACGTGATGGTGATGACCCCGTACTCGGGCGCCGGCCCCGAGGACGTCGAGAACCTCATCACGCGCAAGCTCGAGCGCGAGCTCAAGGGCCTGGCCGACCTCAAGGAGATGACCAGCACCTCGGTCGAGGGGGCCTCGACCATCGTGCTGGAGTTCACCACCGACGTGGAGATGAGCGACGCCCTGCAGAAGGTGCGCGACCGCGTCGACCTGGCCAAGCCCGAGCTGCCAGACGACCCGCGCGACGACATGATGATCCTGGAGCTCAGCTCCTCGGACTGGCCCATCGTGCAGATCAACCTGGCGGCCGACTACGACCCCGCGCTGCTGAAGCAGGCGGGGGAGGACCTGCAGGAGGCCTTCGAGCAGGTGCGCGGCGTGCTCGAGGTGAAGCTGACCGGCGGCGTGGAGCACGAGGTGCGCGTGGACGTCGATCCCGAGCGCCTGCGCTTCTACAACCTGAGCCTGCAGGACGTCCAGGACGCCATCGCCCTGCAGAACGTGACCATCCCCGGCGGCAAGCTGTCCCTGGGCACCTACGACTACCAGGTGAGCGTGCCGGGGGAAGTCGATCGCGCCGAGGAGATCCTGGGCTTCGTGCTCAACCTCGGCCTGCCGGACCCCGTCTACATCCGCGACGTGGCCGAGGTCAGCTTCGGCATCAAGGACCGCGAGAGCTTCTCGCGCGTCAACGGCAAGGAGGCCGTGATCCTCACGGTCACCAAGCGCAGCGGCGAGAACATCATCGACATCGTCGACGAGATCAAGACGGTGCTCGAGCGCGAGCGGCCGCGGCTGCCGGCGGGCACCGAGGTGAGCCTGGTCGGGGACCAGTCCAAGGACATCCGCGACATGGTCCGCGAGCTGGAGAACAACATCATCAGCGGCCTGATCCTGGTGGTGCTGGTGCTGATGCTGTTCATGGGCTTCACCAACGCCCTGTTCGTGGGCACGGCGATCCCCTTGTCGATGCTGCTGACCTTCATCACGCTGCGGGCGCTGGGCATCACCCTGAACATGGTGGTGTTGTTCTCGCTGATCCTGGCGCTGGGCATGCTCGTGGACAACGGCATCGTGATCGTGGAGAACATCTACCGCCAGCGCGGCAAGGGGAAGGCGCCGGATGAGGCCGCGGTCTACGGCGCCTCGCAGGTGGCCGCCGCGATCACCTCCTCGACTCTGACCACGGTGGTCGCCTTCGCGCCGATGATCTTCTGGCCGGGGATCATGGGCGAGTTCATGAAGTACCTGCCGATCACGGTCATCATCTCGCTGCTGTCGTCGCTGCTGGTGGCGCTGCTCTTCAACCCCGTCCTGTGCGCACGGTTCATGCGGCCGCCGCGGCCGTTCGGCGGGCGCGAAGGCGTCGGCGACCGCCTCATGCGGTACGGCCTGAAGACCTACGAGCCCACGCTGCGCTGGGCCCTGCGGCGCCCCGCCGTCGTGATGGGCGGCATGATCGCCATGCTGATCGGCACCTTCATGCTGTTCGGCGTCTTCAACCACGGCGTCGAGCTGTTCCCGGACGTCGACCCCCGCCTGGCCTACGTCTCGATCACCGCGCCCTCGGGCACGCGGGTCGAGGTCAGCGACGCCTACACCGCCGAGGTGGAGTCGAAGGTCGCCGCGCTGCCCGACCTGAAGGCCTTCACCGGCCAGGTCGGCGCCGAGAGCGGCTTCGCCTCGAGCAGCCAGGCCCCGGCCAACAAGTCCCTGGTGACGATGGAGTTCATCGACCAGGAGGACCGTTCGCAGTCCTCGCGCACGACGATCCAGCAGCTGCGCGACGCGCTGCGCGACTTCACCGGCGCGCGCCTGGTCATCGACAAGCAGGAGGAGGGCCCGCCCACCGGCAAGCCCGTCAACATCGAGATCTCCGGCGACGACTTCGCGGTCCTGGGCGACCTGGCCGCCACGGTCAGGGAGCGTATCCGCGGCGTCGAGGGCCTGGTCGACGTGATCGACGACTACGACCGCAACCTCCCGCAGATCGAGGTGCGCCAGGACGTGGACAAGGCCGGGCGCTTCGGCCTGCGGACCGTGGACGTCGCCGGCACCGTGCGCACCGCCCTGCTCGGCGCCGAGACGGCCAAGTTCCGCGCCGGCGAGGACGAGTACGACATCCGCGTGCGGGTGCAGCAGCCGTTCCGCCAGAAGGTCGAGGACCTCGAGAGCATGACCGTGTTCTACGAGGGCCAGCAGATCCCGCTGTCGTCCTTCGCCACGGCCGAGTTCAAGACGGGCCTGGCGGCGATTACCCGCATCGACGGCGAGCGCGTGGTCACCGTCTCGGGCGACGCCGCCGCCGGCTACAACGGCAACGCCCTGCTGGCCCAGGTGCAGGAGCGCCTGGCCGGCCTGACGCTGCCGCCCGGGTATGGCCTGAGCTACACCGGCGAGAGCGAGGACCAGCAGGAGGCGCAGGCCTTCCTCAGCGACGCCTTCGGCCTGGCCGTCATGCTGATCTTCCTGGTGCTGATCAGCGAGTTCAGCTCGGTGACCACGCCGCTGGTGATCCTGTTCAGCGTCATCCTGTCGCTGATCGGCGTCATGATGGGCCTGATGTTCACCGGCACGCCCTTCGGCATCATCATGACCGGCGTGGGCGTGGTGTCGCTGGCCGGCGTCGTGGTCAACAACGCCATCGTGCTGCTGGACTACGTGGGCAAGCTGTGCGAGCGCGGCATCCCGACGGGCGAAGCCCTGGTCCAGGCCGGGCTCACCCGGTTCCGGCCCGTGATCCTGACCGCGGTGACCACCATCCTGGGCCTGATCCCGCTGACGACCGGCGTGTCGGTCGATTTCTTCCGGCTGTTCCGCGGGGACTGGGCCGGTGTGGTGACCTTCGGCGGCGAATCCAGCGCCTGGTGGGGCCCGATGGGCGTGGCTGTGATCTGGGGCCTCGCCGTGGCCACCTTCCTGACCCTGGTGATGGTGCCGGTGATGTACTCGCTGCTGGGGCCGACCAAGCGCCGGCTGCGGGCCCTGTTCATCGGCTGGTGGCTGGACCGCCGGCACGGGCGCGGCGAGGGCTACTGAGCCGCAGCCGACCGCCGAACCGAGAGGGGCGCGTCCCGCGGGGCGCGCTCCTCCACTGCCGGCAAACCGCTGCTGGCGCGAATCGTCGTTCGACGCTAGGTTTCCCCCCCATGACGCCAACGAGAAACACACCCGGCCTGCTCGACGCCCGCGGCATCGCCGTCGTTCCCGGCCCCTACCACCGCGTGGCCTCGCTGGTGCCGAGCCTGACCGACACCGTGTTCGGCCTCGGCCGCGGCGACAGCCTGGTGGCCCGCACCGCCTACTGCGAGGAGCCGCGCGGCCTGGTCGCGCGCGTGCCCGCCTGCGGCGGCACCAAGAACCCGCGCCTCGACGACATCCTCGCGCAGCGGCCGGACCTCGTGCTGGCCTGCCTCGAAGAGAACAAGACCGCGCACCTGGACGCGCTCGCCGCGGCGGGCGTGCCGGTGTTCGCGGTGATGCCGCGCAGCCTGGACGACGTCGACATGCTGCTGAAGGACCTGGGCATCCTGCTCGACGCCGGCGACGCCGCGCAGGCGGCGCGCGCGGCCCTGGCCGTCGCCCGCGCCGACGTCGCGGCCGCGCGGGGCGGCCGCCCGCCCGTCGCCGCGGCCACCCTGATCTGGAAGGATCCCTGGATGGCCGCCGGCGGCGCCACCCACATCGACGCGGTCATGGCCGAGGTCGGCCTGCGCAACGTCTACGCCGGCCACGAGGACTACCCGTCCACGACCCTGGACGAGCTGGCGGCCCTGGGGCCGGCGCTGGTCCTGCTGCCCGACGAGCCCTACCACTTCACCAAGCGCGACGCCGTCGCCGTCTCCGAAGCCCTGAGCCTGGCCGGCGCCGAGCGCTGCCCCCGCGTGCCCGGCAAGCTGCTGAGCTGGTACGGGACCCGCACGGCGGGCTCGCTGCGCGAGCTGCAGCGGCTGCTGAGCCGCGTCGCCCCGGCCGCGGCCTGAGCGCCGGCGGAGGTCGCCCTTGCACTGGACGGAAATCCTCGGCTACGCGGCCTCGGTGCTGGTGGCGGTCTCGCTCACCATGGGCTCGCTGGTCAAGCTGCGCGTGATCAACCTGGTCGGCGCCGTGCTGTTCGCCGCCTACGGCGCCCTGCTGGGCGTGTGGCCGGTGCTGCTGGTGAACGGGTTCATCGCCGTGGTGAACGTGGTCTACCTGGTGCGGCTGCTGAACCGCCGCCCGGACTACTTCCAGCTCATGCCGATGCGCGACCGCGACAACCCCTTCCTGCGCCGCTTCCTGGAGTTCCACGCGCCCGACGTGCGCCGCTTCTTCCCGGGCTTCGACCTCGACCGCCTGCAGAACCCGACCATCGTCTTCATCCTGCGCAACATGGTGCCGGTGGGGGTGCTGGTCTGCTCGCCGGATGCGCCGGGCACGCTGCGCATCGACCTGGACTACGTCCTGCCTGCCTGGCGCGACCTGCGCTGCGCCCGCTATTTCTACCGGGAATGGGGCCCGGTCCTGGCCGACAACGGCTTCCGGCGCTTCGTGGCCCACACCGAGGCCGGGCTGCACCGCAACTATCTGCGCCGCATGGGCTACCGGCCCGACGGCGAGCGGGGGGAGGGATGGTATTCCCGGACTGTCCTGGAAGGCTGAAATCCGACCCGAATCATATGTAATTGGTCAATAAATCATGAAGATGCGATGGTTATGTCTTGATTTTCCGTCCCCCGGGTTCCTCTATTTGATCGTCCCCGGTTGATATAGTCACAACAGGACGGTTCCCACATGAAGCGATGCCCGATCCTCCTCTGTGCGGTACTGCTGACGCTGGCGTGCCTGCTCGTTCCGGCCGGTCCGGCCTTGGCCTTCACGGCGGCCGACTGCGCCGACTGCCACACCGGCTCCGGCGGCGACCCCGCCGAGGTCACCGCCGAATCCATGACCGGCAGCGTCCACGAGGGCTTCGAGTGCACGGACTGCCACGCCGGCATCACCGAACTGCCCCACGACACCCTGTCGCCGGTCGACTGCGGCAGCTGCCACAGCGACGAGGCGGCCACCTACCAGGTCCACGGCCGCGGCGTGGTCGGCAAGTCGCCCTACATCCCGTTCTGCAAGGACTGCCACGGCACGCACGACATCCTGCCCTCGTCCGACCGGCACGCCCTGACCAACCCGATGAACCTGCCGACGACCTGCGGCAACTGCCACGAGGATTCGACCCTCGTCGCCGAGATCAACATCAAGTTCAAGCACCCGATCCGCGTCTACAGCCAGAGCGTGCACGGCCGCGCGACGGCCGGCGGCGTCCACCAGGCGGCGAGCTGCAACGACTGCCACAGCACCGGCGGCACCGCCCACATGATCCTGCCGCCGAGCGACATGCGCTCGACCATCGCCCACTTCAACATCCCGACCACCTGCGGCAAGTGCCACGGCGCCATCTCGCAGGACTACTGGGAGGGCATCCACGGCCAGATCACCGCCCGCGGCGAGGTGGACACGCCGGTCTGCACCACCTGCCACGGCGAGCACGGCATCCTGCCCACCGACGACCCGCGCTCGCCGGTGAGCCCCAACCGCATGGCCGAGGCGACCTGCACGCCCTGCCACGAGTCGGCGACCCTGAACGAGAAGTACGACCTGCCGACCGGCCGCCTGCAGTCGTTCGTGGACTCCTACCACGGGCTGAAGAGCAAGGCCGGCGACAAGCTGGTGGCCAACTGCGCTTCCTGCCACGGGGCCCACCTGATCCTGCCCTCGGCCGACCCGCGTTCCTCGGTCAACCAGGCCAACCTGCAGAAGACCTGCGGCCACTGCCACGCCGGGATCACCGCCGACGTCGCCAACCAGTCGATCCACGAGTCCGCCACCGGCCACCGGTCGGGCCTGGCCCACATCATCCAGGTCATCTACATCACGCTGATCGCGCTGGTGATCGGCGGCATGACGCTGCACTGGCTGATCGACCTGGTCCGCCAGATCTACCGCGTGATCCACGAGAAGCCCCAGGTCCGCCGCATGGACCCCAACGAGGTGTTCCAGCACACGGTGCTGGCCGTCTCCTTCTCCGTGCTGGTGATCACCGGCTTCTCGCTGCGGTTCTACGACTCGTGGTGGAGCTCGCTGCTCTTCGGCCGCGAGGGCGGCTACGCCGTGCGCGGCTACATCCACCGCGGCGCCGCCGTGGTGATGATCCTCGGCGCCATCTACCACGCCTTCTACCTGCTGACGCCGCGCGGCCGCGAGTTCCTGCGCGGCATGATGCCCAACTGGGAGGACGCGAAGCAGCTGCTGCAGCGCACCAAGTACAACCTGGGCCTCAGCAAGGAGACGCCGCAGTTCGGCCGCTTCACCTACGTGGAGAAGGCCGAGTACTGGGCCCTGATCTGGGGCACCGTCGTGATGGCGCTGACCGGCTTCGCGCTGTGGTTCGACAACACCGTCACGCACTGGTTCCCCAAGGGCACCATGGACGTCATCCTGGTCGTCCACTACTACGAGGCCTGGCTGGCCTTCCTGGCCATCCTGATCTGGCACATGTACTCGACGGTCTTCATGCCGGGGATCTACCCGATGAACCCGTCGTGGATCACCGGCCTGATGCCGCAGCGCATGTTCGAGCACGAGCACCCGGCGGTGAAGCTGGTCGAGCAGCGCCACACGGTGCGCACGCGGGTGGCCGAGGACGAGCCGGTCATGGACGGGCGCGAGAAGGTGGATCCGGGGACGCCGCGCAGGGACGGACCGACCGAGCCGCCGCAGGGTTGAGGTTCCGGCCGGGGGTTCCGCTCCCGGCCCTAACTCCCCGCGGTGATGCGATTCGGATCCGCACATCCTGCCGTGACAGGGGACGCGCTCCGGGCACCTCGTGTGCCCGGAGCGCTTGACCCTCCGGCCCTTCCGCCATCCTGGCTCCAGGGCCTCCGGGACACCCCTGTCACGGCAGGATGTGCGGATCCGAATCGATCGGCGGCGGGGAGCCGCGGGCGGAAGCGAACTACCGGCCGGAACTCAAACTGCTGGCTGTGTCCCGCGCTCGGTGGGGGCATGAAGAAGCGGCCCCCGCATCGGCGGGGGCCGCTTCCGTGCGAACAGTGGTGCGGGTGTCGCGGCTACTTCGCGGCGGCCTCGGGCACCGGGTGCTTGATCAGGGCCCACATCTTGTCGTAGTCGAACGCCTTGAAAGTCGGGCTCTCGGCGTTGTGGCACTTCACGCAGGTCTCCTTGCCGCCCATCTTCATGCCGGCGGCGACCGCGGCGGCGTGATCCTCCATGACGGCCTTGGACTTGTATTCCGAACCGGCGCCGTGGCAGGCCTCGCAGCCCACGCCCTCCTCGGGCACCCACTTGGTGGCGGCCTCGAGCGCTGCGCCCAGGAAGCCCTTCGTGGTGTGGCACTTCAGGCAGGCGGCCTCTTCCCAGGGATTGCCCAGGCCCTTCTCCTTGGCGATGGCGATGGCCGCGGGGCCCTTCAGGGTGGCGAAGGCGCCGGCGTGCGCCGACTCGGTCCAGATCTTCGCCTGGTCGCCGGTCTTGACCTTGTGGCACATCACGCACTTGGGAACGCCGATGATCGTGGGCTCGGCAGCCTGGGCGACCACGGCGCAGACCACCGTGAGCGCGACCAGGACCAACAGGGACTTCTTCATGCTTCCTCCTTGCCGGGTGATCGGCCGGATCCGTCTCGGTATCCCGGCCGGAAAACGTTCGGGTGGCGCCGCCGCTCCCGATGACCCGAATGTAAACGATCGGTTCGGGCTGCCCCAAATAAAAAAAGGTGTTCCAGTCCGGGCCGCGCCAATCGAGAAAGAGAATCAAGAACGCGAACCGCGGGCTGGGATGCGCCCTGATATTCTGCTAGACTAGTCGGAGTTCCCGTCCGATGCGCCGAACGCGCACAACAACCGGAGTCGAATCATCCTGCATCCGGGAGAAACCCGATGAGAACGTCCCCGTTCCTCGCCTGCATCGGCTTGCTGCTGCTGCCGCTCGCGGCCGCGGCCGAGCCCCAGTTCGCCTGGTCGTCGCTGCTGGACGGCGGCGCCTCGCTGGACGACAACGGCCGGGTCGTGGTCGCCCACGTCTCGGGCGACGCGGTGGTGGCCGGCGTCAGCCACGACGGCATCGACGGCTCGGACATCCTCGTGCGCCGCCTGGCGGCCAAGGACGGCGCCCCGGTCTGGTCGCGCCGCATCCCGGCCTTCGACACCTCGAACATGTCGGTCGCCGACGTGGCCTGGGACGAGGCGGGTGACCTGATCGTGGCCGGGCACATCCTCGGCTGCGTGGGGTGAGGCCACGGTGACGACATCGTCGTGCTGAAGCTCGACGATGCGACCGGGGAGGTTCTCTGGTCCCAGTCCTACGCCTCGCCGAACGCCGAGAACGATTCCGCCTACGCCCTGGCCCTGGACGGGTCCGGGGACATCTTCATCGCCGGCCGCGTCAACGTCGCGGGGCGGCTGGACGAGATCGCGCTGCTGAAGTTCGCCAACGTCGACGGCGAGCTGCTGTGGACGGCCTTCGACGGCGGCGCCGCCCGCCTCGACGACCGCGCCCTGGACGTGGCCGTCGGCCCCGACGGCGACCCCGTGGTGACGGGCCTGGTCCAGAACGCCAACGGCACCGCCTCGCTGCTGACCGCGAAGTACGCCAGCGCCGACGGCAGCCCCGTGTGGGGCGTGCTCACCACCGGCCTGGTCAACGACGCCAGCGGCGACGGCTGGATCGGCATCGACGGCGCCGGCGACGTGCTGCTGGCCGCCAAGGCCTGGCACTCGTCGACCTCGTACGACGTGCTCTGCGCCAAGCTCGACGGCGACGACGGGCTGCAGCTCTGGCGCATCGACTGGACCAACGGCACCCGCTCCGACGATCCCGGCGGCATGCTCGTGGACCCCGCCGGCGACCTGATCATCGTCGGCGTCACCGCCGGCGACTACCTGACGGTCAAGCTGAGCGGGATCGACGGCTCGCGGACGTGGCTGTCCACCTACAACGGCCCGCAGGGCTGGTACGACGTGGCCAACGGCGTGGCGTTCGGCTCCGGCGGCGAGATCCTGGTCACCGGCTTCAGCGACGGCACCGGCACGAGCTGGGACGTCGCGACCCTGGGCTACGACCCGACCACCGGCGCCCAGCGCTGGTCGCGCCGCTACGACGGCCCCGCCCACCTGACCGACGAGGCGCGGTCGCTCGCGCTCGCGCCGGACGGCACCCTGTACGTGACCGGCTACGTCTACGGCGACACGAGCGGCATGGACCAGGTGGTGCTGGCGTACTCGCATCCCGACCTGACCGGCGCCGGCGACGCGCCGGCTCTCGCCTCGGCGCCGTCGGCGTACCCCAACCCCTTCAACCCGTCGACGCTCGTGTCGTACCGGCTCGAGTCGGCGGCGGACGTGACGCTCGCGGTCCACGACCTGGCGGGGCGGCTGGTCGCCGTGATCGACGGCGGGCGGCGCGAGGCCGGTCCGCACCGGGCGCAGTGGGACGGCCGCGACGAGGCGGGGCGCGCGTCGCCCAGCGGGACGTACTTCCTGCGCCTGACGACAGGGAACGGTGAAACCGGCGTCGGGAAGCTGACGCTGTTGAGGTGAGGAACCAGCAGAGGAGGAATCGACGATGCCAGCCGACAAGAACGCGGACCTGCTGACCGCCGGCGCGATCGCCAAGGAGCTCGGCCTGCCCGACTCCAAGGTCAAGAAGGCAATCAAGGACCTGGCGCTGTCGCCCAAGGCGAAGAAGGGCGCGTGCAACCTCTACGGCCGCGACGTGCTGCCGAAGGTGAAGGCCGCCGCGTCGAAGTGAGCGGTCCGTGAACGACGAGGGCCGCCTTCCCCGGGGAGGCGGCCCTCGACATGTCACCCCGTCATTTCACCCCGTCATTTGACCAAGGTCACGGTCCGCGAGCTGGCGCCCGTCGCGGTGTCCAGGCGGATCACGTAGATCCCGGCCGCCACCGGCCGGCCCTGCCCGTCGACGCCGTCCCACTGCGCGCGATGCGCGCCGGCCGGCAGGTCGCCGAGGCGCAGGTCGCGCACGTGGCGGCCGTCGAGGGCGTAGACGCGCAGCGCGGCGGCGCCCGCGGTCTCCAGCTCGAACGCGATCTCGGTGCGGGGGTTGAACGGGTTGGGGTACGCCGACAGGAGATGCGGCCCGGGAGCGGCGACGTCGTTCCCCACCCCGACGCTCGGGTCCGGCTGGACGCGCACGATGCCGGTCATGCCCATCAACAGGTGGGGGCGGCAGAAGTAGGGCACGTCGCCGGCCACGGTGAAGACGTACTGGAACGACGGCGAGGCGGCGCTCAGCGGCGCGTCGAACAGCGTGCCCACGTTCGGGTCGGACGTGCCGGTGCCGTTGGTCACGGTGTGGGTCAGGCTGGTGCGCACCCAGCGGACGGTGTCGCCCGCGGTGATCGTGATGTCGGCGGGGGAGAAGGTCAGGCTCGTCTGCTGGACGACGAACAGGGCCGCCGTCGCGGGTGCGGCGGCGGCGAGGGAGAAGGCCGCGGCGGCGGCCAGGACCAGGTGGCGGGTGTTCATGCGGCACTCCTTCAGGGCCCGAGGGACGATGGTGGCGCCTCCACAAGATAGCACTATTGAGGATGAAAATTGTATTCTATCGCGAATGATCGTTACGCATTCATTTTCATAGTGTTATGGAAGGAGGGGGCGCCGGGTCGAGTCCCGGCGCCCCTATCCCGATGCCGCGATGCCGCCCCGGCTCAGCGCTTCACGAGCTTCACGTCGCCGCTGAACACCGAGATGTCGATGTGGGCGCCGCCCTTGCCTTCGGTGAAGCGCAGCTCGCGGCCGGGCGCGTGCTTGCTGGTGCGCTCGGCCTTGTGGCCGTAGCCGTCCTCGATGTCGCCGCTGAAGGCGGAGATGTCGAAGGTGGCGTCGACCTTCGCGGGCAGGCGCAGCACGACGGCCCCGCTGTGGGCGTCGATCATCCAGCTCGCGTCGTCCGTCGGGTCGGCGGTGAGGATCAGCTGGCCCGAGACCGCGTTGAACTCGAAGTCGCGCAGGGTGCCGGTCTCGACGCGCACGTCGCCGCTGACGGTGGCGATCTCCAGGTCCTCGAGCTTGCCGCGGGCGCGGATGCCGCCGCTGACGGTGTCGATCCCCAGGCGGGAGGTGGCGACCTCGGCGTCCACGTCGCCGCTGACGGTGGCGAGGGAGACCGACGCCGGTTCGCCGCGCAGGACCAGCTCGCCGCTCACGGTCGAGATCGCGACGGAGCCCAGCAGGTCGCTCGCCGACACGTCGCAGCTGACGCTCTCGGCGTCCAGCGCGCAGCGCCGCGGGACGCGCAGGGTGAGGCGGGTGGCGTCGGCCGAGCCCTTGAGGTTGCGCTTGTACTTCACCTCGATGGACAGCGCCTTGCGGTCGCCCTCGATCTCGACCTTCTCGACCTTGGTGTCCAGGACGCCTTCGAGGCGGACCTCGTCGCGGTCCCAGCCGACGATCTCGAGGGTCCCGGCCAGGTTGCTGATCGAGACCGAGGCGGCGGGGTCGACGGGTCGCGACTCGTCGACCTTCCTGGTCTGGGCGCCGGCCGCGGTCGCGGCGAGCGCGAGGGCCAGGCCGAGCAGGGCGGCGGTCACGGTGCGGGTCTTCATGTCCTTCTCCTTCTCTACGATTGAGCCACGCGGCTCACGAGCCGCTGCATCAGGTCGAGCTTGCGGTGGTAGCCGGCCGCGAGGCCGGGGGTCAGGGACGGGTCGCGCCGGACCTGGCGCAGCGCGCGCCGGGTCTCGACGATGGCCTTCTCGATCGCGGCGAAACCGTCGTCCAGCTCGTCGCGATCCGCGGCGGTGAGGTCCTCGCCGGTCCGCTCCAGGGCGGACTTCGACGCCGCGTGCAGCAGGGCGTAGCCGTCGCCCAGCTCCTCGCCGGGGTCCGCGGTCCCGGCGCCGCGGTCCATCAGCCGGGGCAGCACGATGGCCACCGCGAGCACGGCCGCCAGCGCCAGCGCCCGCCGCGGCTGCCGCAGCGACGAGGCGCCGAAGCGCAGGCCGGTGCGCTCCTGCGGCGCGGGCGCGTCGGCGGGCCCAGTTTCGGCGGCGAGGCGTTCGGCGGCGAGGCGTTCGGCGATCCCGGGCCAGAGGTCGCGCCCGGGCGCGATCTCGTGGGGCAGCGTCGCGGTTTCCCGCTGCAGGCGCTGCAGGTCCGCCCATTCCGCTGCGCAGGCAGGGCAGTCGCCTAGGTGGCGCCGCAGTGCGGCGGTCGCGGCGGCGTCCAGGTCGCCGTCCAGCAGGTCCTGCAACAGTTCGGTGCGGGAGCAGGGCGTCGTCATGACAGCATCTCCTTGAGCCGGGTCCGGGCGCGGTGGAGCTGCGCCTTGACCGTGCCGGTCGCGGTGCCCGTCAGGGCGGCGATCTCGTGCAGGCGGTAGCCCTCGATCTCGAACAGGACGAACGCGGTGCGGGCGCCCGGCGCCAGCGCGGCCACGGCGCGTTCGAGGTCCCAGGCCGCGTCGGGCGCCGGCGGGACGACGCGCAGCCGCGGCTCCAGCGCCGTGTCCTGCAGGGCGTCGAGGTCGTCGTGCCGGCCCTCCCGGCGCCGGAATTCCCGGCGGCGGTCCAGGGCGGCGTTGACCGCGAGCCGGTGCAGCCAGGTGCCCACGGCGCTGTCGCCGCGGAACCCGCCCAGCCCGCGCCAGGCCCGCACGAAGGCGTCCTGCACGGCGGCCTCGGCCTCGTTCGCGTCGCCGGTCAGGCGCAGGCAGACCGCGTGCATGCGGCCGGCGTGCTGCCGGTAGATCCGTTCGAAAGCGTCCCGGTCGCCCTGCCGGGCCCGCGCGACCAGCGTGGCCGCATCGGGATCGGTCCGGTCGACGGGTGAGGGCAGGGGCTGCATCGGATCCTCCGGTCGGGACGTGGTGACGCTTGGACGGCGGGGGTGCCGGGAAGGATTACGCCCCGCCCCGGCGATTGTGTCCGACCCGGGGGGATAAAAAAAGGGAAACCGGCCGGAGCCGGTTCCCCTGGTACCGATCCGGCGGGTCTAGTCGGCGGTCTTGAGGCTCAGCCCCTTGCCCGAGAAGACCACGCGGGGCTCCATGCCCTCGGCCTGCATCATGTTGTTGGCGTTGATCTCCCAGATGCAGGTGCGTCCCTCGACGCGGTGGGCGTTGCTCTCGACGATGTCGCCGGGCAGCGTGATGGCGACGGCCATGGACATCTCGGAGAGGTGCGCCATCAGGCGGCCCATCAGCTCCATGGACTTCGCGGCGTTCTGCATGGCGGCGTTCATGTCCTCCTGCGCGTCCTCCTTCACCTCTTCGTCCGCCTCGTCCTTCGGGGTCTGGTAGGAGGAGAGCAGGTAGTCGTCGCCTTGCTTGGTGATCTTCATGCCGCCGCCGCCGCCGCCGAAGGAGCCGTCGACGGCCTCGGAGAACGACTCCAGGTCTGGGTAGCTGAGCTTCAGCTCGACGTTGCGGCGGCCGTCCACGATGTCGTTGGCGTACGAGACGAGCTTGACGCCGTGCTTGCCGATCTTGGCCGCGAACTCGTCGCGGTCGAAGTCGGCGAAGTCGGGAGCTTCGTCCATCTCGGCGGCCATCTCGCCGCCGAGCGCGTTCAGCTCGGCGAGGGTCTGCTCCACTTCCTGGGACACCGAGTAGGTCATCGTGTAGGTGCCGCTGCCGTCCTTGGCGATGTCGGTCGCCATCTTGATCTGCACGCAGCCGGCCAGGGCCGCGACGAGGACCACGATTGCCGAGAGCCCGAGCTTCTTCATGTCCGTTTCCTTCCTCTGCTCCGGCCGGGGCCGGGTCGTGACGGTGCGGCGGGCGGTTGCGGCGCCGGCGGCGAAGTATGCGCCATCGGCCCCGCGAGATCAAGCGCCCGCGGGGGCGGTCAGGGCTCACCGCGCCAGCCTTCGGGCAGCGCGTCGGGCGGCAGCAGCGCCTGCGGGCGGCCGCGGGACTCCCCGATCAGGCGCAGGAACTCCAGGCCGGGGTCGGCCGGCGTCTCGAACGGCGCCGCCGCGACGTGCGCCCGCGGCCACGCCAGGTGCAGCGCCATCCCGGGCAGCGGCAAGCCCAGCTTCGGCAGCTCCAGCAAGGGGCGCGCCGGCACTTCCTGCAGGCGGACCGGCTCGTCCGGGGCGATCCCGGCCAGCTCGCGGGCGCGGGCGATGGCGTCGCCGAGGCCGCCGATCCCGTCGCAGAGGCCGCGCTCGACCGCGTCGGCGCCCATCCAGACGCGGCCGCCGCCGATCTCGCGCACCTTGGCCTCGTCCAGGCCGCGACCGGCGGCGACGGCGACCACGAAGCGGTCGTACATCTCGAGGATGCGCTCGCGGGCCAGGCCCGATTCCTGCGGCGAGAGCGGCCGCGCCGGCACGTCGAAGCCCAGCGGGTAGCGCACGGCGCGGTTCATGTCGGCGTGGCGGCCGCGCGCGACGCCGTCGGCGGCGACGCCGGCCTTCTCGTGCATCGTCTCGTCCCACAGCCAGCCGGAGATCACGCCGACCGAGCCGGTGATCGTCAGCGGCGTGGTCAGGATCTCGGTGCCGTTCATGCTGATCCAGTAGCCGCCCGAGGCGGCGACGTCGCCCTGGCTGACCACGACCGGCTTGCCGGCGTCGCGCAGGGCGCGGATGGCGCCGGCCACCAGGTCGCTGGGCAGCGGGTCGCCGCCCGGCGAGTCGGCGCGCAGCACCACCGCCTTGACGTCGGGGTCGCGGACCAGGGCGTGCAGGGCCGCGGCGGTGCTGCGGCCCTTGATGCCGGTGTCCATGGCGCACTCGCCGACCGCGAAAACCACGGCCACGGCCGGCCGGCGGCCCCAGCGGTCGTCGGGGCGGGCGTCCAGGCGCCGCGGGTCGGCGCCGGCCAGGACCGCGCCGCGTTCCTTCTGCAGGCGCTCGGAGAGGTCGTGCCAGCGGGCGGTGCTGTCGGCCAGGCCGAGGGCCACGGCACGCTGGGCGGACAGCATGACCTCGCCGTCGACGACCGAATCGAAGGCGGCCGGCGCGAGGCGGCGGCCCTCGGCCGTGGCCGCGCGCGCCCACTCGTAGATGACGTCGGTGATGCGGCCGCGCTGCTCGCGGTCGGCCGGCGACATGTCGGTGCGCGAGAGGACCTCCACGGCGGTCTTGTGGTCGAAGTACTGCAGGGCCTCGAAGCCCAGGCCCAGCTTGTCCAGCAGGCCGCGCAGGTAGGTGCGGCTCAGCTCGACGCCGGGCAGCTCGAGGCCGCCCTCGGGGTCGATGGTCAGGCGGTCGGCCACCGCGGCGACGGGGTAGAGCAGCATGCCGGCGCGGTCGAGGTGCGCGTCGACGGTCTTGCCGCGGGCGCGCAGGTCGGCGAGGCGCTCGCGCAACTCCCACAGCAGCGACGGTCGGCCGCGCAGGCCGGCCAGGTTCACCGCGACGCCGTCGAGCTGCGGGTCGTCGCGCACGGCGTCCAGGGCGCGCTGCAGGTCGAGCCAGGCGACACGGGTGTCGTCGAACAGGCGCGGCTTCTGGTAGGTCAGCACCTTGTTCTCGAGGTTCAGGACCGCGATGCGCGGCGGCGCGGCACGCGTCGGGATGATCGGCATCAGGTCACGCGACAGCGGCGCGCGCGGCGGGTCGGTCTCCACGAGCCAGGTCGTGCCCGTGCGCTCGCCGTCGGCGTCGAAGGCGGGCAGGACGCCCAGGCCCAGGCCGTCCAGCGTCACGCCCAGACTCCAGGTCGTGCTCCAGTCGCCGTCGCGCTCGCGGGCGCGCAGGCCCAGCCGCAGGCCCGGCACCGGTTGCACGGCCAGGCCCAGGCCGGCGGCGCCGTCATCCCAGCGCTGATCTCCGGTCAGGGCGTAGTCGGCGGAGAGGGTCAGCAGGGGCGATCCCAGCGGGCGCAGCGACACGTCGGCCAGGGCGGCGCGGCCGTCGGATTCCAGGGACTCGATGCCGGTCAGGCCCAGGGCGAGGCCGCGCCCGGGGCGCAGGATGTGGCCGAGCACCAGCGACTTCTCGCGGCGCAGCGCGTCGTCGCCGGTGCTCCAGCGGTAGGCGAGCGCGGTGTGGTGGCGCCCGTCGCCGCCGGCGAGGCCGAGCTGCCAGTCGGTGGCGCTGAACTCATGGCCGGAATACCAATTGATGAAGCTGCGGTGTTGCGCGGCGAGGCCCAGGCGTCGGCCCCAGCTGAAGCCCCAGTCGTCGAAGCGGTCGTCGATGCGGGCGATGTCGGTCCACCAGAACGCGGCCGAGGCGCGGTCCGCCGCCGCCCACGCGGCCGGGTTGGCGAAGGCGCCGGCGGCGCCGCCGGAGGCCGAGGGCGGCAGGGCGAGGTACGGGAAGTCGCCGTGGGGGTCCACGGGCGGGGGGGCGGCGACGGCAGGCAGGGGTATCGAGATCGAGATGGTGCAGCAGACGAGCAGGACGGAAAAAGCGGCGCGGATACGCACGGGGGTCTCCTCGGTTCGATCGATGGGGGATTTCAAGCCCGCGAGAGCATAATGCTCCGATAGATGGAGGCCAACAGGCGATCTTGGAGAATGGACCCAGGATGGCATCCGTGGCGCCCTCCGAACCGGTAAGCATAATTACCGGTTTCTACTTAAACTGGTAACAAAGATGACCGGTTCGTCCGGATCTGGGCGAAACGCTTACACCGACGGGAGTTGCCCCGCGATGACGTCCTTCTACACCGCCTTCGCCGACCACTACGAGAAGGTCTTCCCGGTGCGCGAGCCGGCGGTGGCCTTCCTGCTGGACGCCGTGCCGGCCGGGGCGCGCGTGCTGGACCTGGGCTGCGGGCCGGGGCACCACTGCGGCCGTCTGGCCGCCGCCGACCGGCAGCCCGAGGGCCTGGACCTGGACGACGGCATGATCCGCGCCGCCCGCGGCCGCTACCCCGGCATCCCCTTCCAAGTCGGCGACCTGGCCGCGCTGTCGGCGCTGCCCGGCAGCTGGGACGCCGCCTACTGCATCGGCAACGTCGCCTCCCACGTCGACGACGCGGGCACGGCCGGCTGGCTGGCGGACCTGGCCGCGCGCATGCCGCCCGGCGCGCCGCTGGTCGTGCAGACCGTCGACTGGGACGCGCTGGCCGGCGCGTCGTCGCACCGCTTCGCCGATCTCGATCTGGGCGGCGGCGCCGTCTTCGCGCGGGAGTACCGCGACCTCGGGCCCGCGCGGACCCGCTTCCTGACGCGGCTGGTCGTGGAGGGGCGCACGCTGTTCGCCGGCGAGGTCGAACTCTACCCGCGCACCGCGGCGGCCTGGCGTGATCTCTTCGCAGAGGCGGGCTTCGACGCGACGGGGCACTTCGCCGATTTCGCCCGCGCGCCCTACGCGGCGGGCGCGGGCGGCAGCGTCTGGCTGGCTCACCGCCGCTGAGTCGGCTCCTCCTTCAGGGGCTGCGCCTCCAGCCAATCCTCCCCGAAGATCGTGCGCTTGCGGGCCTCGTGGTTGCCCGCGCGCCAGCCGTGGTTCAGCGCCGCGCCCCAGCGCTGCCAGTCCGCGAAGCCGCTCCCCTGCAGCAGGGCCGAGGCGCGCAGCAGCGCGGCGCGCGAGGTGTCGGCCGGCAGGGTCCACCAGGAGAGGCGCGGGTCGGTGAGCAGGGGCGGCGGCGGCGCGACGGGCGGCGGGGCGAGCAGGGCGTCGTCGGGGACGATCACCAGGCTGCTCCAGAAGTCCGCGGTGTCGGCGGGCCGCATCGGCAGCGGTCCGGTCGGGGTCAGCGTCATGAGGGGGACGGCCTCGTCCGGCATGATCTCGAGCGGAGGCAGCACGTTCAGCACGCGTGCCGGGAGCCGCGGCGGCTGCTGGACGTAGAGGCGGCCGCGGGGGTAGAGGTCGGCGGCGAACTGCCCGCCGAACCAGAGCAGCACCAGCGCGACGGCGACGCTCAGCGGCCAGCGGCGACGGTCACCGCGCAAGCGCTCGTGCAGCCAGGGCATCGGTTCCGCGCCTCCCGTCGCGACGCGGCGGCGACCCCGGAAAGGGACGCCGCCGCGCGGCTCGGTCGTCGGTGGGTGGGCGCTCCCGGTGTTCGGGGAGCGCGCGCCGTCACTTCTGCTCGGCCATCTTCTCGCGCAGCTCGTCGATCATCGCGCGCAGCTCGGCGATGTCGGCGTGCAGGTTGTCGATCTCCTCGCCGGGCATCCCGGGCTGTGGCGCCAGCTCGCGGTGCAGGCGCATGATCTCCTCGTGCTCGGGGCCGCCGGAGCGGAACTGGCGCATCTGCATCGCGTGCGGCGCCTTGCCCAGGGCGCGGACCACCGCGGCGCCGCCCTCGCGCTCGGCCAGCTCGGCCTTGAGCGTCAGCTCCTTGCCCTTGCGCAGGACCTTGGCCTCGATGGTGTCGCCCTTCTCCTTGCCGCGCACCGTCGTGATGACGTCGTCGGGGTCGGCGACCGGCTCGCCGTCCAGGGCGAGGATGACGTCGCCGGCCTGGAAGCCGGCCTTGGCCGCGGGCGAGTCCTCGACCACGGATTCGACCAGGGCGCCGCCGTCCTTGGCGCCGAAGTAGGCGCCGAGCTGCTCGCCCAGCTCGCGCACCTGCACGCCCAGCCAGGCGCCGCCGGCGGCCATGGTCCAGGTCGCGTCGTCGTCGCCGAACTGCGTCCAGTATTCGCCGGCGTCGGGTGCGACGTGCTCGTCGTCCACGATGACGATCCGGCGGCCGTCGAGCTTCAGGGCCTCCTCGTCGCCGACCTCGCGGTCCTCGACCAGGACCTCCTTGCCGTCCTCGACCTTCCAGACCTTCAGGTGGGTCTTGCCGTCTTCCTTCTTCACCTCGACCCTCAGGTCCTGGTCGTCGCCCTCTGCATCGTCGTCGGTCAGGACGATGGTGCGGACCTTGACGGACTCGTCGTCGTCGGCCAGGGCGACCGAGACCGAGAGGGTGAGCGCCAGGGCCACCAGGGCCAGGCTCGCGAGCCAGGGTTTCGTGGTCAGGGGGCGGATCATGGCGGGACTCCTTGTCAGGGGGTGGGGCTCGGCGCGGCCGGGCCCGGAATCTCGATTCCAGGCGGCTGCAACAACCGGGGCGGGGGCGCGGTTCCCGGCCGGGATCAGGGCTCGGCGCCGGGCAGGTCGGCGCGGAAGGCCGTGCCGTAGATGTCCCAGACCGACACGAACAGGCCGGCCACGATCGGCCCGACGATGAACCCCGGGGCCCCGAACAGCAGCAGGCCGCCGACGGTCCCGAAGAAGATCAACAACTCGTGCATCTTGGTGTCGCGGCCGACCAGGCGCGGGCGCAGCAGGTTGTCGATGCTGCCGACCACCAGGCCGCAGAACGCCGCCAGCAGCAGCCCGCGGGCCGTCTCGCCGGTCGCCAGCAGGACCAGCGCGGCCGGAACCCAGATCAGGCCCGTGCCCACGCCCGGGATCACCGACATCACGATCATGACCGTGCCCCAGAAGACGGCGCCGTCGATGCCCGCGACGGCGAAGGCCAGGCCGGCCAGGACGCCCTGCGCGACCCCGATCAGCAGCGTGCCCTTGAGCGTGGCGCGGGTGACCGAGGTGAAGCGCTCCAGCAGCCGGCGCTCGTCCTCCTCGCGCAGCGGCAGGTACCACAGCACGCGGCGCAGCAGCGCGCCGCCGTCCATCAGGAAGAAGAACATGCAGTACAGCATGACGAAGAACTGGAACAGGACGCGGAATGTGCCGCGCGTCATCGCGCTGACGCTCTGGAACAGCAGCGCTCCGGCCGAGCCGGCCGTCTCGCCGGCCTTGGTCAGCAGCTGCTCGCGGTAGGGCGCGAGCTGCTCCTGGAAGGGCAGCGAGGCGAGCAGGCGGTCCAGGGCGCCGGGCTCGGTCAGCCGCTGCTGGACCCAGGGGATGGCCGTCTCGCTCACCCGCAGGGCCTGCGCGGCCACCACCCCCAGCACCGCGCCCAGGGGCAGCACGATCAGCAGCACCAGCAGCGTCAGGGTCACGACCGAGGCCAGCGCCCGGCGCCCGCGCAGGCGCCGCAGCAGCCGCCGGTAGACGGGGTGGGCCAGGCCCGCGAAGATCGCCGCCAGCAGGATGGACATCA